>Ga0131853_10002614_pt1 | contig 32164 bp, 9 predicted proteins | sample TergutLab28metaG_FD_92764 | JGI IMG/M metagenome (GOLD analysis project Ga0131853, IMG submission 92764) | Labiotermes labralis P1 segment gut microbial communities from Petit-Saut dam, French Guiana - Lab288 P1 (version 2) (version 2) | ecosystem: Host-associated > Arthropoda: Insects >... | reverse complement strand
GCCGCCGGTTGCTGTGCCGCCGCCTGCCGGGTTTGGCCCTCGCAGCACCAGGTTGTCTTCGGTGTCTATGCCGCCGGCAGTGTCGCCGCCCAGGGTCAGGTGGCCGGCCGCGGTGGTTACCGCAAAGTGCCTGTGGGTGCCGCCCAAATTCGGAACCGTGACCGTGCTCGCACTGTTCGAGAGCAGCAGAATGTTGTTGCTGTCCGTGCTTGAGTAGATGCGCACAGGGCGGGTGATGCTTATAGCGCTCTGGCGGATATGCCTGTCAGTAGCCGGCCCCGGGAAGCTTTGGATGTCGATTGTCGCCGGGCCGGTCGCGCCCCCTGCGTTTCTGCGCAGCCACTGGTCGAAGTTCTCGGGCGTCATATTGCCTGACTGGATATCCCAAAGGTTGAAGATATGGTCTATAGCTACCGCGGAGGTGGTGCCGGGGAAGTTGGTCGAGTTGGTGCCATAGCCGACCACACGCTGCGGGTTTGCCCCACGACCGTGGATATCGTCAAGCTGCGCGATGTTCAGCGGGGCAAGTGTAGCTGTGTTGCCCTCAAACACCGGCCTGCCAGCCTCGCCAAGTGGGCCGGTAAAGTTCCAGTTCTCGCCGTTGGGGGTGATCGTCAGGGTTTGGCTGGTAAAAATGCCGCCGCCGCTTACCGCCGAGTTTCCGGTTATCCGTGGCCGCTGGCCGGGGGTGGTGCTAAATATATTCAGCGTGGCGCTGCTGCCTATATGTATACCGCCGCCATTGGCCGTGGCAATGTTGTCCGCAATAACCGCGCCGTCTCTGATAGTTAGCGTGCCGGTCCCACTCATAGCGATACCGCCGCCCGAGTTTGTCGTTGTATTGCCTTCTATGCGGGCACTGCCTTCAATCGTTACCGCTGCGTTGGAGAAAATACCGCCGCCGGTGCCGATGCTGCCGATGGCACTGTGCGCGTTGCCTACAATTTGCGCGCTGCCGCCAACGATAATCACACCCGTGTTATTGGAGAACACGCCGCCGCCACCGTTGCCGGTGCTGGTGTTGCCCCGCACGACCGCCGTACCGCTAATATCAACGGTGCCGTTGGAGACAGAGACGCCGCCGCCACTGTTGCTGGTGTTGCGCTGTGTTTCGGGACCGCCCAGCGCCATACCTATGGTGCCGCCGGTCATCTCAAAGGTGCTGGGGTTGGTGCCGGTGCCGCTAATGTCCACACCGCCGCCGCTAGAGGTTGCTGTGTTGCTGTGTATATGCCCGCCGGTCATTTCAAGGTCTCTGCCGTTGGTCAGGCGCACACCGCCGCCGCTGCCGGCTGTTGTGTTCCCAAATATTTGCGCGCTACCGCCTATTACAGCGTTGTCGCCCACGCCTTCTACCAATACACCGCCGCCGTGGCCGCCGGCCTCGTTGTTGCGTATCTGCCCGCCGGTCATTTCAAAGCTGCCGTTTGCGATTACCCACACACCGCCGCCCTGGCCGCCGGTTGTAACTGTGTTGCCATGTATTGCGCCATCGGTCATCTCAAAGCTGCCGCCGCCGGCTACAAACACACCGCGACCAGCCATTGTGCCGGTGCCTATGTTGTGGGTGTGGCCGTATATCTGCCCGCCGCTCATCTCAAAGGTGCCCAACATATGCACGCCGCTGGCTGTGACACCAGTTGCGCCGGAAGCCCTATTTTGGCGCACTATGCCGCCGGTCATCTCAAATGTGGCAGGCGCCAGTACATGCACGCCACCGGCCTGGGCAGCCGCACCGGTTCCGGTGTTGCCGCCGCGCTCAATAATGCCGCCGGTCAAGGTAAGTGTGCCCGCGTTTACCAACACGCCGCCGCCCGCCTGGTTGGACCCACCGCTAACGGTGTTCCGCCCTTGCAGCACAAGGTTGTTGCCAGTTGCCGCCGGTGTTGTACCGGTGGTCATGCCGCCAAGCTCAAGGTGCCCGCCCGCGCCCACGGTGAAGTGTCTGTGGGTGCCGCCCAAAACCGGAACCGCGACCGTATTCGCGCTGCTCGAGAGCTGTATAACGTTGTTGGTATTCGAGCTAGAATAAATCCGCACAGGGCGGGTTATGTTTATTGCACTCTGGCGAATAAACCTGTCGGTCTCCGGACCCGGGAAGTGTTGAATATTAATCGTCCCCACACCGGTCGCGCCTTCCGCCAGCCTGCGCAGCCACTGGTCGAAGGTCTCGGGCGCCACGCCCACGCTGTGGATATCCCAGTTGTTAAAGACATGCTCTACCGCGTGGGTAGCATGCGCGCTGGTGGAGTTCGTTGTGCCAAACTGAACCACACGCGGTGTGTTGTTCACCCCTGGCCCACGGCCGTGGCGACCGTCCAGGTTGTCGAACTGAATCGGGTTGCCGTCGGCTGTGTTGCCGCTAAATACCGGCCTGCCTGCCGCGCCCAGCGGCCCTGTGAAGGTCCAGTTGTTGCCGTTGGGGTCAGTCATCAGGTTGAGGCTGCTGGCAATGCCGCCGCCGTTGTTTTCTGCGGTATTGCCGGTAATTTGCGGTCGCTGACCGTCTACGGTTGCGTAAATGCGCAGGTCATGGGCTGTGGAAGAGCCGCTCATAAATATGCCGCCGCCGTTATTTTCCGCAGTGTTGTCGCGCACCTGCGCGTTATTGCCTATGGTCAGCGAGCGCGCGGACCAAATGCCGCCGCCATCGGTGCCCGCTCTGTTACCGCGTATATCGGCACCGGTAATACTGGTAGCGTCGGTGGAGGTGCCGGCAAAATTAATACCGCCGCCGGTTGTTCCGGCTACGTTGGCCTGTGCCGCCGCGGACATCAGCTCGCCCTCGTCATCAAGCACACCCTCGCGGAACCCTATGGTACCGCCGGTAATATTTAGCCCCGCAGTGTTGACTGTATGCACACCGCCACCTGTGGTGCCCGCGCTGTTGCCAAAAATGTGCGCGGTACCCTCAATTACTGCCGGCCCGGTCCCGTTGTTGTTAATCCAGACGCCGCCACCGCCGCCATCGGCAGTGTTGTTCCTAATTTGCACATTGCCGCCAATGGTTGCCTGGTGCGCACTCCAAATGCCGCCGCCGTTGGTTGTCGCGTGGTTGCCGCGTATAACGCCGCCGGTAACCAAAGTTCTCTGGCCGGCTTGGGACGAATAGGACCCTATACCGCCACCAAATGTTGTGGAAGTGTTGCGCTGTTGCAGCGGCGTAAGTAAAGTTGTGCCATCCAAGGCAAGCGCGCCGTGCCGGTAGCCTATAGTGCCGCCGGTCATTGTCAAACTAGCGCTGGCCGACACACCTATGCCACCACCGTAAGTAGCCGAGGTGTTGCCGAAGATATGCGGGTTGCCCTCAATGGTGAAATGGCCCCAGGGAACATGTATACCGCCGCCGCCGTGACCGGTGGTGCTAGAGGCGCCGATAGAAGTGGCCGTATTGCCCCAAACGCGCGCGTTGCCGCGTATTACCGCTTGGTTTTCTGCCGCTCCATCAACCAACAAGCCACCGCCCGTGCGCGCTGAATTGCTGTGTATTTGAGCGTTACCTTCGATAATTAATGTTTGGTTCGCATTGGTGGGGTTGAAAAGAACGCCGCCACCACTGTTGAGTGAGCTGGTATTACCCCAGATTCGGGCGTCACCATACATGTGGAAGTTTGAGTTTTGCCAGATATAAACGCCGCCGCCAAAATTATTTGACGGAAAATCATGTGTGTTTCCGCCGAGATGGGTATGTATCTGGCCGCCGCTCATGTTGAAGTTGGCAGGTGCGGCAGCAGCATTTGAACTTACCATAACGCCTGCGGCACCCAAGGTGGAACCTCCGCCAAAAGCAACGTTGTTTCTGTATATTTCACCACCGCGCATGTTAAAAGTACCTACAACAAACACGCCAGCGCTACTAGATGCTACTCCCGACCGGTTAAGGCGTATAATGCCGCCGTACATATCAAAGGTTGCGCCGGTGTTTACGCGCACACCGCCCCCAGCCTCTAATCCCGGTCCATCCCCCGCCAGCTCTATTATGCCTCCGGTCAGGGTAAAGGTGCCGCCTGTGTTCACCATCACGCCGCCGCCATGCTGGAAAGCAGAGACGCCTACCTCGTTGCGCCCGCGCAGCACCAGGTTATTCCCGGTGTCCACGCCGGTGCCACTCGCCGGTACGGTGTAGCCGCCCAGCGTCAGCTCGCCGCCGGTGCCAACGGTAAAGTGCCAGTGGTTTCCGCCCGGTGTCGGGGTCGCGCCCGCCGCACTTGTCGCCAGCAGAATGACATTGTTGGTGTCGGTGCTCGAGTAAATGCGCACCGGCCGGGTTACGTTGATTGAGGTGCCGCGAATATGCCTGTCGGTAACCGCCCCATGGAAGTCCTGGATGTTAATCGTCGCCGGGCCGGTCGCGCCCTCTGCCTGCCCGCGCAGCCACTGGTCAAAGTTCTCTTCCGCCGCCGCCGCCGAGAATATATCCCAGCGGTTGAACAGGTGGTTTACCGCAGGTGTCTGCCCGGCAGTCGAGTTTGCGCCAAAGCCCACAACACGCTGCGGGGTTGCCCCGGTGCCGTGCCGCGCGTTGATTGCCGCAAAGTTCTGCGGTGGGCCGGCTGTCGCCACGTTGCCCTCAAATATTGGCCTGCCCGCTTCGCCGCCGCCGTTGAAGTTCCAGTTGTCGCCGTAGGTGCCGGTACCCAGGTTAACGTTTGTGGCAATACCGCCACCGTTTACTGCCTGGTTGCCCGCAACGCGCGGGCGCTGGCCTGTGGTTGTGCTGTAGATGCTCAGCGCTGCGCCGCCCTGCACGACGCCCTGCATGAAGATGCCGCCGCCGCTGGTTGTCGCTGTGTTGCGCTGGGCAACCGCAGGGATGAGCACGCCGTCGCTGTCAACCGCACCCGGGCGGTAGCCTATGGTCGCGTTGCCACTTATGGTCAGCGCACCTGCCGAGTGTACACCGCCGCCGGTTGTTATAGCGGTGTTGCCCCAGATATGCCCACCGGTCATCTCAAAAGTACCGATATCGGCATCACCACGGACAGCCACACCGCCGCCCATGTGGGCTTCGTTGCCTGCAATTACGGCAGAACCGCTCATCTCAAAGTGTGCGCCGCTATGCACAGACACACCGCCGCCAACTCCGAACCCAAGTACTCTGTTGTCTCTAATTACGCCGCTGCTCATCTCAAAAACGCTACGAACGCCTTGGATAGATACGCCACCGCCGCCGTGGCCGCTGGATGACTCGTTGTCCTCAATTAGCCCGCCGGTCATTTCAAAGGTGCCGTGAACTATCATAACGCCACCGCCGATCATACCGCCGCCGCCCTGGTTTGTATTGCCCGATATAACACCTCCGGACATTTCCATGCTGATGTCAAGCGCGGGGTTTTCGCTGGAGTTATTCCATCCGCCCACACCGCCGCCACCGAGGAGGGCCGTGTTGTTTTCAATCAAGCCTCCGGTCATTTCGAAGTGCCCGCCGGAACTTATTCGCACGCCACCGCCATGGCTCGCAGTGCGGTTTTGGGTTATCACGCCGCCGGTAAGGGTAAGGGTGCCCGAGTTGGCAACTGCCACGCCGCCGTTTTCGATAGTCAGGTTTTGGCCGCGCCCTTCTATCACCAGGTTGTTGCCGGTGGCTACAGGTGTTGTGCCGGTGGTCATGCCGCCCAGGGTCAGGTGGCCGCCCGCGCCCACGGTAAAGTGTCTGTGGCTGCCGCCCGGTGTCGGGGTCGCGCCCGCCGCGTTTGTCGCCAGCAGAATGACATTGTTAGTGTCGGTGCTCGAGTAAATGCGCACCGGCCGGGTGATGTTGATCGCGTCGCCGCGAATATGCCTGTCGGTAACCGGCACGCCAGCCGATGCCGACGCCTGAATGTCGATCGTTGCCACGCTTGCGTTTGCCACTTGGGCCCGCAGCCAGGCGTCAAAGGTCAGCGTGGTCAGCCCCGGCGCGTGGATATCGTAGTTGTTGAACAGGTTGGGTGCGCTCCACGCTACGGAGGTCGTGCCCCCACGCGGCAGGATGTTGGCGCTGTTTGCCACAGTGCCGGTCAGTATGTTGGCCGCGCTGTTGCGGGCAAAGAGCGGGCGGGTCAGGTCGGTAAGCGGTGCCATGCTGTTATTCAGCGCGGTCACCTGCGCCGCTGTGGTCAGGAAGATACCGCCGCCGTTGGTACCGGCTGTGTTGTCGGTAATTTCCACGCCGGTGCCGGTGATTGTAAGGTTACCCGCAGCCATGTTTATACCGCCGCCGGTTGTGGTGGCCGTGTTGCCGAAGATATGGGTGTCGCCCTGCACAGTCAGCGCCCCGCTGGTGTGTATACCGCCGCCGGTCGTGCCGGCCGTGTTGTCCTCGACAACAGTGTCAGTTATGGCAAACGTGCTGTTTGACCAAATGCCGCCGCCAGCCATGCCGGCTGTATTGTCACGTATAATGCCGCCGGTTATTACCGTGTTGATATTGCCGATAAAGATGCCTCCGCCAGGACCGGCAGTCGAGTTCCCCTCAATCACACCACCGCTCATTTCAAAAGGCGCTTGGCGATAGACCATAATGCCGCCGCCGCCAAATGTGGCAGAGGCTGTGTTGTTTCTGATATAGCCGCTTACCATATAGGACCGTGAAGTAGGTAGTTGATCGAGATAAACCGCACCGCCGTATAGGGCCGTGTTGTCCTCAAGAATACCGCCGTCCAGGGTAAATGTTCCCGCTGCTACTGCAACCGCGCCGCCGCCGCCTTGCGTATTCCAAGTGCCGCCAGTCGCGTAGTTCTCGCGGATTATGCCGCCGTACATTGTAAAGCTGGCGTCTGCTTGGTTTATAAGAACACCGCCGCCGCCGATATTATGAGCGTGCGAGCGTTCAAGCACGCCGCCGTACATAGTCAGCGTCCCGGAAGTAGTTACAAGTATGCCGCCGCCGGTTACTTCCCCGCCGCCCGGTGCATTGTGCCCGCGCAGCACCAGGTTGTTGCCGGTGTCTACAGGTGTTGTGCCGGTGGTCATGCCGCCCAGGGTCAGGTGGGCAGCAGCTCCGGTTACGTTGAAGTGCCTGTGCGTACCGCCCGGTGTCGGGGGCGCGCCCGCCGCAGCTGTCGCCAGCATAATGACATTGTTGGTGTCGGTGCTCGAGTAAATGCGCACTTCGCGCGCAACCGGTATCGCACTGCCGCGGATATGCCTGTCGGTTACCGGCACACCGGCCGCCTCCGAGGCTTGGATGTCGATAGTCGGCACATTTGTATGGACAACCAACTGCCGCAGCCACTCGTCAAAAGTCTGCGTCTCCGCAAAGCCGGTGGTCGCGATATCCCAGTTGTTGAACAGGAAAGTCGACCCAGGAACCGGCGATGGCACCGAACTCAGGTTGTTGTGCGAGCGTATATTTGTGCGGTTATTGTGGATGTCGGGCCGCAGCACCAAGTTGGTCGCGCTGTTGCCGCTAAACGCCGGGCCGTATGCCGCCTGGTCGCCGTTTGTGAAGTTCCAGTGTTGGCCGACAGTGCCGGTGGCTGCCATGGCCACGTTGGTGGCAATGCCGCCGCCGCGCACCGCTGTGTTGCCTGTAATTTGCGGGCGCAGGGTACCGTTGCCGAATATTGTCAGCGCGCCTGCCGCCGAGTTCGCGCCTTGGGTCCAAATGCCGCCGCCGTCGCGCACCGCTTCGTTGTCGCGTATTTGCGCGCCCTCGCGGATGTTGAGCTGGTTGCTGGTCCAAATACCGCCGCCGTCACCGTCTGCACCGGCCACGCCAATGGCGTCGTTGTCGTATATCTGTGCGGTGCCCTGCACGGTCAGTGCCCGTGCGGTGTGTATGCCGCCGCCGTGCACAGCCTCGTTGTCGCGTATTCTAGCGCTGCCGCCAACATTGAAGTCGCCCGTTGCGCCCAGCACGTGCACGCCGCCGCCGTTGCCGGTGGTGGTGTTGTCGCTAATTATAGCGCTCCCGCTCATGGTGAAGATGCCGGTATTGGCCACAAACACCCCGCGACCTGCGTATGTCCCGTCTGGCTCGCCGCCCGCGTCGTGGTGGTGGTTGTGTATATGGCCACCCTGCATGTCAAAGGTGCCGCTGGCCAGATGCACGCCGCTAGAGGTACTGGCCGGCAGCCCGGTAGCCCTGTTCTCATGAATTTGCGGGTTGCCGGTCGCGCCAACGGTAACGACCCGCCCGGTGGTGTGTATGCCGCCGCCGTTTGCCGCCTGGTTGTCGCGTATAACCGCCGCACCGCTGATAGCTATAGTACCCGCCGTGCCAGAGCCTGCGCTCTCGATATGTACGCCGCCGCCGTCGCCGACTGCGGTGTTGCCGTAAATCACGCCGCCGCGCATATCAAACCCGGCGGGCAGCCTTACGTTCACACCACCGCCATGGCCGTTGTTGGTGAGGGCGTTGTTGTTGCGTATTGTGCCTGCATGCATAGTAAAAATGCCGTTATGTACCCGCACGCCGCCGCCGGGGCGCGCGTATGCGGTGTTGTTCTCAATATACCCGCCGTGCATGTTGAACCGGCTTGTGCCGGTCTGTATAAACACGCCTGCGCCGCCTTGTTCGGCGCCGCCCGCGGTCACGGTATTCTCATGGATTCTGCTGTCGTTTCTCAAGTTGAACTCACCGGCGCGCTCGATATTTACGCCGCCGCCAAGGTTGATCGCATTGTTGCGGAAAACCTCGCCGCCAAGGAACTCAAACACGGCCGAATCGTCCACCATCACACCGCCGCCAATGCTGGCGTGGTTGTCGCGGATAGAGCCGTCGTGCATAGTAAACAAGCTGTTCGGCCCAACAACCGCCACACCGCCGGCATGACGCCCGGCCGAGTTGTCTCTGATATAGCCGTTACGCATGGTAAACTCTGCGCCGCTTTGTATGCGCACGCCCGCACCGCCGTTAAAGCCGCCTGTGCCGGTGGAGGTATTGCTGTGAATTACCCCATTTTCCATATAGAATTCAGAGCCTGCGCCTATTACATATACGCCTGCGCCCCCGCCGATACCGAAGCCTTCTTCGCCGGTTTGCACACCTTGAATCCTGTTGTAGCGTATCTCCCCCCCGGTCATGGTGAGGCTGCCGCCGCCCTGCACAAGCACGCCGCCGCCGTTGTTCCCGGTGCCGGACCTGCCAGCGCGCTCAATCGCGCCCCCGGCAATGGTCAAGCTGCCCGCGTCTACGGTTATGCCTCCGCCTATAGCAATGGCAGTGACATCGTGCGGGGTGCCGGGTGCTGCGGCATCGCGCCCGCGCAGAACAAGGTTCTGGTTGACGGCGCCGGCAGCGTTCATGCCCAGGGTCAGGTGACCGTTTGCGCCAACGCTAAAGTGCCTTTGGGTGTTCGGGGTTGTGCCGTTGTACAGCACTATTGTCCCCGCAGCATCGCCAGCGCTCGAGTAAATGCGCACGGTGCGGTTAACAGGCACCGCGGGAGAGTGCAGCGTCCTGTCCGAACCCGGAAAGTCGTTTATGTTGATAGCCCCAATGGTTATGTCGGCAACCTGCTCGCGCAGCCACTGGTCAAAGGTCTGCGCGCTAAACCCCTGCCCCTCAACATAGATATCGTAGTTGTTAAAGAGCGCGCCTACACCGGTCATATCGGCGATAGAGGTCGTGCCGCCCCGGCCGATTATATTCGGCCGCTCCACAAAGCTCTCGGGCGGTGTCTGTATGCTGCCAGCGCTGTTGCCGGTAAACAGCGTGCGGTTGTCGGGTGGGCCAGCCGGCGGCCAGCCGGCGTTCATGAAGGCCAGAGCCTCGTTTGTCTGATTCACAGTGCCCGAAATGAAGATAGCGCCGCCGCGGCCGCCGCCTCCACCAAGGGCGTCCGTAACCGCCCGGTTGCCGGTAAAGTTGCTGTTGGCACCGCTGGTTACAATATGCGTGTTTGCCCAAACACCGCCGCCGTTGCGGGCCACGTTGTCGGCAATTACGCCGTTATTAATGGTTACCACGCGGTTGGTAGCTATGCCGCCGCCATCCCCCGAGGAAATGTTGCCGCGTATGGCTCCGCTAATAGTCACAGCGCCAGCGTTGATGGCGAAGTCTGCATTCAATCCGGCGCCGCTGACCGCACGGTTGGCCTGTGCCGCCGCAACCTCGTCGGACACATTGGCCTGCGCGCCTATGATACCGCTGATCATGTTGAAAGAACCGGTACCAAGTACACTTACACCACCGCCGCTGCCAGCTGTATTGCCGTGAATATGCGAACTGCCCTGCATGGTGAATGCGCCATTGGCACCTACACGCACGCCGCCGCCGGGTCCTAATGTCGTGTTGCCATGTATCTGGCCGCCCGACATGGTGAATGTGGCGTTGTCTAGCATCACACCGCCGCCCTGGGTATCCCCCTGGGTAGCCCCCTGGTTGCCCTGAATCTCGCCGCCATACATGCTGAACTGTCTGCCTCCGGTTATGTTAACGCCGCCGCCAAAGTTCGCGCTGTTGTGCGCTATAACCGGGTTGCCCCCGCCCTGGCCCATGGTAAACTGACCCGCGCCGGAAGCAAGCAGGCCGCCGCCACTGCCCGCCGTGTTGCGCTGCGCCGCCGCATTCGCTGCCGAGGTCGCACCAATTGTGCCACCGTTTAGGTGGATGTTGCCGCCGTTTACGAGCACACCGCCGCCTTGGCCGGAGACTGAGTTGCCGTGTATATGCGCGTCACCGCTCATAGTAAAGGTTCCGCTGCTCATAAACACACCGCGGCCTGTGCTTTGCTGGGCACCGGTGCCGTAGGCATGGCCGCGTATCTGCCCACCGGTCATGTTAAAGGTATCGCCAGAAAAATGCACGCCCGCGGCAGTTGTGTTTGCCCCGCCAATGGCACGGTTGCTGTGTATCTCGCCGCCGTTCATGGTAAAGTTACTATCTGCCCCGCTCACGTTGACGCCGCCGCCTTGGCCCGCCCTGTTGCCAGAAATTACCGCGCCGTGCATTGTAGCCGTACCGCCAAAAGTCACGTGTATGCCGCCGCCAGAGCTGGTGGTACCGGTACCTGTGATGTAATTGTTCTCGATTCTGGGAATAAACCCGGGCTGCGTCATACCCGGTATTCCAAGGGTTAGGTTAGAGGTGCCCTGTATGCGCAGACCGCCACCGTTGCCGGTTGTGCTGGTAACGCGGTTGTTAGAAATTACTACCAAGCCCATTATGCTAATGTTACCTGCGTTAGAGTGTATAGCACCACCAAGGCTGGTGGCAGTATTATTTTCAATTGCAAAGCCGTTGGCCGCTATGTTAAGGGTGCTGCTTGAGGCTATAGCTCCGCCGGCGCCACCGCCGTGGTTGTCGGCTATTCTTATTGCTTGGTTGCCTATGGTAACGCTACCGCTACCTGTTGCAGCTATACCGCCGCCACTGCCAAAGCTGCCGCCACCGCCGGCATCGCCCGCCGAGTTGCCCACAATTTGGCCGCCGGAGAAAACGAAGCTGCCCGCAGGAATATGTACACCGCCGCCATTCCCCACAGCGTGGTTCCCCTGAATAGACCCACCAGAAAACACGAACGACCCGCTGGATTCAACGCCGCCGCCTTCTACCGCGCCGGTCTGTACAACGCCGGGTGTTACCGTGTTGTGCCCTTGCAGTGTGATGTTCTGGCTGCCGTCGCCCAAATGCAAGCTGCCGCCGGCGGGAACGATAAAGTGTCTTCCGCTGTTGCCGGGCGCGAGACCTATAGTACCCGCGGGCCCCCCTTGGCTCGAGTGTATCTGTACTGTTGGCGTTCTGTTTATCGTAATGGGTCGGGTAAGTACACGAGGTCCTGGGTGCTCCATAATATCAATGAGTACAATCTGGCCACCGCCGCCAATGTTAATGCCGCCGCCCGGTACACCTGGCCGGGTGTTAACCGTGTCTTCCAGCCAGTCGGTAAAGCTGTTCAGAGGCATAATGCCCATAAACTCAACGCGAACATCGCGGGGCTGGCTTATTACAACCAGCTCGGCCGGGCGGTCTGTGCCGGTTGCTGGCTCTTCTTCGGTTTCTTCATTATTTGTTTGGTCTTCTTCGTTTACCTCGCGCTGCGCGCGCACTGTTTGGCCGGTCATCGGGTGGACAACTGCATATGTAACCTGTGTCTCAAACGCGTACTCTTGGCCGTAGGGTGCGTTGTCGTAGGCACCTTCTGTCTCTGTTTCGTATACTTCGGTCTCGTACTCGTTTTCATCCGTATCGTCGTTAAAGACTGTAGCAATCATAGTAATCAGCCCGGAAATCAGGCCGCCTTCTTCTTCGTCTTCCGGCAGCAGAAGGCCGGGTCCGCCGCCAATGCCCGCGCCGGGCTGGCCAGGGGCGGTAATATTTGCAAAGTTTTCGCGTACGTACCGGGCAAACCCGCCGTCGTCCTCCACGGTTATAAGATGGGTAACATCCTGACCGGTCTCGGTTGTGGCTGTTACGCCGCGCAGCAGTATGGCGTCAATGTCGGCGCCGGCGTACAGCTCGGCCATGTTTACAGTAAGCGCGCCCTCAAACTCAAAGGTGACGCTGAGCTCCGCTTCTTCGGGCTCGTACGGCTCATACTCTTCTTCCGGCTCGTAGTGCTCGTAACCACCTTCGTAGTCGTCTTCTGGCCACTCGTCAAGCCAGTTGCCTGGCTCTTCGCCCCACTCGCCTAGGTTTTCGTCCAAGGGCGCACCTATGCCACCCTCTTCTTCGCTGCTATGAGGCGCTATAAAGACGTCCGCAGGGCTAAAGCCATCCAAACCGTCTCCCAGGATATTATTCCCTTCCGCAATGGCGCTAGGGGGCATGGTCAAAACCATGGCCGCAGCTAGCACAAATGCGCAGATTCTCTTAAATATCGTTGCTCTCATAGTGGTTTCCTCTCTAGGCTGTGAAATTGATCTTGCTTAAGATATGCGTGCTCTATATTATAATATCGGTACTTATGCTAATTAACTTTAGTATGGCAAAGCCTTTTAGGGGATTTACCTTTTTGTGTGTTATTTTACACATTTTGACATCAAGTGTTTGTATTAATTGCACTTACACCACTTAATTTCTGTCGGCGGTGCTTTTAATTCCGGCTGGTCGAGTTGAGTATGTAAATTTCTTGAACCTCTACTTTAGACCAAACATCCTCGAACAACGCATGCGTTTTTGCCGCACGTGTTGTTCGAGGTGGTTCGCGTATATTTGCCATGCCGCCTTATGCGGCCGGTTTGCCTGTATTTATCGTCCGTCCCTGTCGCCGCTGTCGCCGTCTTTTTCAGGCTGCATTCGCGCAAGCAGCTCTGTCAGCTCGTCTTTGTCCATACCTTTCAGCTGGTCTTCCAGCGGGGCGTTGCCCGCCATGCTGTGTTGCGGAATCTTGCTCCAGTCTATCTGTTCGTCTGCCCTTTTGTTTTTTGCCTTAAGCAGCAGTACTAGCAGTACTAGCAGCAGTACCCCCCCCCCGGCTATCGCTATAATAACTGCGGTAGACAGCCCGGCCTGGCCCTCTTCTTGAAGCGCGCGCGCTTGCCCGTGAATAGGCTCTTCTAGTGATTGTGGGTGCACTGTGAACGCTTGCTCAAGGTTCCAGACCCTGCCGTCGTACTCAATGCGTACTCTGGCAATGTAATCCCCTGGGTCTATGCCAAGCCCTTCGTCCATCAGGGTGGCGGGAAAAATGGCGTGTGGCGTATATTCTACCGGCATATCCTCTTGAGTGAACACCGGGCTGTCGCTGCCAGCTGGGTATATCCAGGTGCTGGTGTACGTTGGCCTGGTAATTCTGGGCACCGGGTGGTGCACGTCTATTACAAATACCGTTCTGTAGTGAAGTATACCGGCTCTTGCGTGTCCCAGGTAAAATTCCGGGTCCATTTGGGGTTCTGATATCCGCATTCTTATAGGCAGGGCTGCGGCAAACCGGTTTACTATCATCCCCGCCTCGGCCAGCTCTTCTTCGGTAATGCCCAGCAGCACGTGTATAGCGCCCAGGGCCAGGCCGTCAAAGCCGCCGGCAGGTACTTCGATGGTAAATGGCAGTGTCGCGGTGGTCAGGGGTGGTATGGTAAGCACGTCTACCCCAGGGGGCATGGTGATTACATCCTCGAATAAGAAGGGCAGGGTGCCGCCGAATTCCCCAGTTGATGAGTAGCCTATGATGCCGTTGCGATTGGTGCCTGCCGTGACTACAGTTACCTCAACGGCAATAGGCTCGTCGCGCAGGTTGTGAACTTCTATGCCAAGCTCCACTGTCTGCCCAGGTGTGACAAAAATATCAAAGTTTCCGCCCATCATGTCGGGGTGCTGCAGCTCTTCGGGTATTACAGGGGTTACAGAGAACCCCCCCATACCCGCCCCAGCCGTAAATGACAAGGCAAACAGGGCTGTCAAGAATACGGCTAGTATCGCGGTTGATTTTATTGCTTTGCGCATACCAGTCATGTATCCTCGCTTTCTAGTAAGGGGGGGCTTTGCGTATATTTGACGCCGCACTCTCGCGGCTGTTCACTTTCTTTATTTATCGCTGTCTTGCTCGGTCTCGCCTTTATTCATCTGCGCAAGCAGCTTTTCTAGCTCGTCTTTGTCCATGCCTTTTAGCTGGTCTTCCAGCGAGGCGTTTTGCGGCGGTGCGCCTGCCATACCTGGCTGTGGCACCTTGCTCCAGTCTATTTGCTCACTGGCTTTTTTGTTTTTGGCTTTTAGCAGAAGCAGCAGTGCCAGCAGTAGCAGAATTACGCCACCGGCTATAGCTATAATTACGGCAGTGGAGAGGCCGCCTTGGGCTTCTGTGTACGCGCGCGCCTGCACGTTTATTGCGCCTTCGTTTATCTCTTCTGCTATCTGCGGGTGTACGGTAAATTCGCTTTCCAGGTTCCATACCCTGCCGTCGTATTCAATGCGCACTCTGGCAATGTAGTCGTCTGGTACTATTCCAAACCCCTCGTTATCTCTCAGCGTAATCGGAAAGATTGTATGGGGTGCATATTCTGTTTCAATGTCTGTCTGTACAAATATTGGGTTTTCGTTGCCTACTTGGTATATCCACACGCTGGTAATCGCCGGCCTGGTTAGTCTAGGAATTGGGTGGTGCACATCTATTACAAACGCCGCTGTGTGGTTAATCGTTTCCGGCCTTATATAGCCCAGATGAAAATCCGGCTCCATCGTCGGTTCTTCTATCCGCATTCTAATCAGCGTTGCGTTGCCAAAGCGGTTTACTAACATTCCTGCTTCTTCCAGCTCTTCTTCGCTAATACCCAAGAACACGAATACCGCACCCATGGCCTCGCCCTCAAAGCCGCCTGCTGGTATTTGCAGTGTAACCGGCACTGTAGCAGAGGTCATCGGCGGTATGGTTACCGCATCTGCTCCGGGAGCCAAGGTCGCTATATCCTCAAAGTAGAAAGGCAGAGTGTCGCCAAATATCCCGGTTGAAGCCTGGCTGATTATGCCGCTATCGTTGGTACCTACTGTATTTACGCTTACCTCAACAACAATAGTCTCGTCGCGCTGGTTGAGTATCTCAACTGCTAGCTCGGCTGTCTGCCCGGGTGTGACCCATATGTCAAATATTCCACGACTGGAATCCTCGCGCATTAACTCTTCCGGTGTTACAGGGGCTACCACGAACCCCCCTATGCCTGCCCCGGCCGTAAAGGACAGGGCAAGCAGGGTGGTTAAGAATACTGTTAATATAGCAGCTGTTTTTATTGCTTTGCGCATTATAGTTCGTATCCTCCAAGTTTCCTAATAAAGGGGGGTTCGTGTTAACCTACCTGTGTTGACTGTTTTCTTATGTAACTAAAATGCTTTCGAGTTTAGGGAATCGCCTCAAAAACGAAAACGATTTGTGCTTGTGCTTCGCCTTGTACTACGTTGGCACCACCAGCGGCTACTGTACCGCCAAGGTCGCCCCACCACTGTGCGCCGTATACGCCGTGCTGAACACTAATGATCGGCACATGACCTAATACTGGAGGAGAAACATCTTGTTGTATCAAGGTAGCGGTTGCGGGACGCGACCAACCTACTGCGCCGCCAGGGCCAGCTGCAATGGGAGGACGAGCTTGTACGAAACCGACATTGCCAAGGTTAGCAGTAGTAGGTACGCCCAGAGTCAGGTTAAAGCTATTCAGAGTAGGTGTGGCACCGCCGCCAATACGGAACTGGCCGAGGGCTGCTGTAACTCTGCGGTGTTCTGCTGCGCCTTCAGGCAACAGAGCCTGGCCAGCCGGAGGTGCACCGCCAACCCAGCCGTTTTGGATAAGCAGGCCAAGCAGGTCGGATTGGTTGCCAGTGGGCAGAATTGCTGTGACGCCAGTAGCATCAGCGTGCGAACCCCAAGTTATAGCGCCGGGTGCAGGCATTGCACGAGTACCGAAGGCAATGTCCCAGCTGTGCATGGCTGCAATCGTGGGGGCATCGTTGGTCCAGACAGGCCAAACTGCGGGGCCAGCCGGAGATTCGGTGGGAGGCATCGGGTTGTGTATGCCACGAGTTGCTACTGCTTGGTCAGGATCGAACTGTTGGAACGTGATTGTGCCGGTGCCTTGTGTAGCTGTAGCGGTAACGCCCATAGACGCAACCATAGCAATAACAAGCGCAAGTACTAAGATCTTTTTCATTGCTTTAGTTCTCCTCTCATTGTTTCTTACTATTTTTCTTACTTTTGGTCAAGGCCAGGCGGGGGCCCAGCTTATGCCTAATATTGGTTGAGTGTTGTCGCGGCTTCCCCCTTTGCTGTGTGGTTTATATTAACCCTTAAGGCGCTGGGCCTGGCGGGGTAAAGCACACACAAAATTGGTGTCCCAAATATATGGTCTGCCGCTGCTGCGGCTTGTTTTCGTCTGTTAGCTTTGGTCTTGGTCTTTTTCTGGTGCGGGTTCGGCCACCTCTGTGGCCTGCTCGCTTTGGGCCAGCATACGCATAAGCTCGTCTTTGCCCTTTTCTTTCAGCAGCTGGTCAAAGTTTGCTTCAGCGTCTGTTTTGGCTTCTTCCGGCTGGGCCGGTGCTTCGGCTGCGGGCTGTGCTTGCGCCGCCTTTTTGCGCGACCTAAGCAGCAAGAAAATCAGCAGCAGAATAAGCAGTATACCCACGATTATCGCTATTATAACCGCTACCGGCAACCTGGCCACGTTATCAAGCGGCGACATCGGCAGCTGGTTTATAGCGCCTTGGTTCATTGCCTGGGCTTCTGCGGTTTCTACTGTAAAGTAGTTTTCGAGGTACCATACCCTGTCTTCGCGCTCTATGCGCACTCTAATCCGGTAATCCCCGGGGGGTATGCCGTACCCGACCTCGTCTATCATAGCCAGTTCAAAGATAGAGTTTGGTGCAAATTCCATATCCCAGCCCAGATAGGCCATCGAAGGCTCTTCGCTGCCCGCCTGGAAAAACCATACATCTAAAACCGCATCCCTGGTTATTCTGGGAACTATGTGGTGTATGTCCGCCACAAAGGCTGCCCTGCCAACTCTAAGGTCGACCCCTATTTCGCCTAGGGCAAAATCAGGTTCGGGTTCGGGTTGTCCCTGTGTGCCATCCATCCGCAGCCTTACGGGTATGGTGTTGGCAAAACGGTTTACGAACATTCCGGCCTGGGCTAGGTCTTCTTCTGAGATACCCAGCATTATCCGCACCGCACCCATCGACGCCCCGTCAAAGCTGCCGGTCGGTACGTTTACGGTAAGCGGTATCGTTGCGGTGGCTTGCGCGGGTATTGTCAACAGCCGTGCGTCCGAGGGCAGGGTGGTTATATCGGTAAAGAGGAACGGCGCACTCTCGTCCAGACGCGCCTCCGGGAAGTAGTCTAAATGTCCGCGTGCGGTTGTTCCTGCGTTAAATACTTCCATCTCAACGAATATCGGCTCTGAGTCAGGGTTGTGCACGTCTATCAAAAGGTCTTGCGTTGTGCCAGGAGTGACCCAAACATCAAAAAAAGCAACTACGCCAGGCTCTTGGTTCTCGGGAAGGTTCGGGTTAGGGTTTGTCAAGAACCCCGCCCCGGCCGCCGCTGTGACGGCCAGAGCAAGCAAAGCGGTCAAGAATACAGCCAATATTGCGGTAGTTTTTATGGCTTTGCGCATTATAACTGTGTATCCTCCAAATCTATTGCTAAAAGGCTCTTGTCAAACTCAGTATACTGATTGGTATCTAGTATACCAAAAAAACTGCTCTTAAATCTTTAGGGAACGTATGCGATTCTGTTGAAGAGAATTTGAGCTTGGGCCTGGCCAGGAAGTACGTTGGTAGCGGTAACTGTGCCATCAAGAACTCCATACCACTCTAGGCCCACGATGCCTGTCTGGAAGTCAACAGCACGGAACGCCGCGCCAAAAGTAGTAGCGGTACTACCTTGTACCAAGCGACCGGTAGAAGGGGTCACGGTATCGGCCATAGTGCGCCTGCTGATACCGGCAGCAAGACCGGGGCCGGTGGCTGAAACACCGCCTGTCGGGAGGAAGCCGGCATCGTCATGGTTTGACAAAAGCAGTGTGAAGTTCTGCAGAGACAGCGCACCGCCGGTCTCGAAGTGGGCCAGGGCTACTGTAATTGAGTTAGAGGTGTTTGGCGGGGTAATGAGAGTCCAGCTAGGAGCAGAGCCGCCCAGCAGGGTATCGGTGTTGTAGAGTATGCCCAGACGGCTGCTTGGCGCGGTGGTTACATTGGGGCCAACACCGCCGGGTGCATTTGCGTGGGAACCCCAGCGAACGGGGCCGGTTATCGGCCAGTTACGTGTGCCAAAGGCAAGGTCCCAGCTGTCCATCTGGGTAGGGTTGTTCATGTTTGCGCCCGGGAAGTCAGGCCAGAGTAGGCCTGCACCGCCGGCAGGCAGGTCAATACCGGGACGGTAAGGGGGTGGCGACCCAACTGCGCCCGGGTTGGCAAAACCTGCGCCTGGCGGGAAGTCGTTGTCCAGATCCCATATTTGGAATGAGATTGTGCCGGCGCCTTGGGTGGTCGCCGCTGCGCTAACGCCCAGCGACGCAAGCATGGCAATGGCAATTACTAGTACTAAAATCTTTTTCATGCTTTAGTTCTCCTCTCGTAAGTGCTTGTTTTTGGCTTATACCGGGGCGCGTGAGCGCCCCGGCAGTATGTCTATGTGTTGGTCTTGTGCTAGTTTTTAGCATGCCCCCTTTGCTGTGTGGTAAATAGATTATTCTGCTTTATCTAAACCCACACAGGTGGGTAGTTGCTTTTACACAAGCGCTTCTGCCAGTTCTTCGCGCTGGCCGCCTGTGCCGCCGTCGTCGCCGTCTGTGTCTTTCTTCTTGCTAAACACCCGCCAGATAGCCACGCCCTGGGCAACAAACAGCGCAACGTGTGCTATGGTCCAGATATCCAAGAGCACCATCTGGTTGCTCATGTTCTGCGTCAGCGGGAAGAGTATCAGGCTTACCAGCGAGACAACGCCCATTGCCATAAGCCACTGTTTGCGGCGTTTTTGGCTTTCGGTAGTCTCGGTGTGTTCTGCGTACTGCTGGTCTTCTTTCTTTTTGTTTTGTATCCAGGTGTACGCAACTATCGCGACCGCGCCTATCGCGCCAAGCACGCTGATAATCAGGTTAGCGAGTGCCCACGAGCCTCCGGGTTCAAGACCTACAATCGGTATGGCTACCGGGCCGATCTCAATCGAGGGCGGGGCTTCGTCGTCCGGCTGCGGCACAACCGGCATTGGGGTTATTGTCGCCGGTGGCGGTGGTGCCTCCGGGAAGGTAGCAACTGTCGGCAAAAACGGTGCGCCGCCGGTCACAGGCGATATAATGTTTTCTGGTATGGTTGTGTCAGCTTCCGGCTCTTCTTCGCCTGCTTGGCCTACGTCCGCGCCGCCTACAATGACATTGCCGCCGCCCGGTGGTATGGTCATGCCGCCTTCATTTCCACCGCCGCCTCCGCCGCCACCTCCACCGCCGCCTGGGCCGCCAAGTGGTGGGGTAAAGTCGGGAGGTACGGTGCCGCCGCTGGCTCTGGTACGCCAGATAGCGGTTATGTACAAATACCTGGAGTTAGGGTCGGCAGGGTTATCCGGCCCTGGTACTATAAAGCCCGCTCCCCAGTTGTCCGGGTTAAATGGGTTTATGTGGTTTGTCTGTACGTTGGTGATCGTACCAACGCTCACCCGCCACCTAACAAACTCGTACTGCTCGTTAAGCAAACTCAAGTTTGTAGTCTGGTGTGCAAGTATAAAGGATGAACCTCTGTCGCGGTCTAAGTACCCGCCCGGCCTCTCATGCACTGCAACCCGCGTACCGGTGTAGTTAAAGCCATTTATATTGTGGCGTATGCCTATGTAACGAAAGGGAACCCACTGGCCGAACAGATCTATCGATGTATTTATCGGTGTGTTGGCGCCAATCGTCGCGCCGCCGCCGTTGCGCTGGGTGTTCCAGCCGCGGAACCTATAGCCGGCCGGAGGGGGCGGCAATACACTGTTAATTTCGGCAAAGACGTTCATAGGGAACGGCGGTCCGAGCGGAGTAGTCATATCGGAGCCAAACTCAACGTTTCCGAGCGTCTGGCCGCCTCTCATCCAGCCGTAGCGCTGATCGCCCACCGCAGTAGCGGAGTTGGGGAGCAGTGCCGGCGGGGGAATGTAGAAGGCAGTGGTCGGTAACGGTGGGGACCATGTAAAGCCAAGCCCCGGCGTGCCTCCCAAAGGTATAGTGGGCGAAGCCGGCCCAATCGGAAAGTTTTGGTTAAAGGTCACGCGCACAAAGGGCGGCGGCAGAATATAAACACCCGCCCCAGATGGCGGCGCCGCACTAGCTCCTATCCCGCCAAACGCGGCAACAAAAACCGATGACAAAATGGCAATAGTAAGTACCGCCGCAAGAACTCTAGTTTTTTTCATTGTCACTCACCTCGTCACTGTAGCCGCAGCAGCCCAGTGTTCAGAATTCGCAAAACGCGCAATCGTTATATATTCATACTGTCCTACAGCAAGGCAGCCATGTCCTTAGTTTATGTACTCATGCCTATTAATAAGACAGGTAAGTCTCCTGTTTGGTAGAACGTTTTTCTCATCTAAATTGTAAATATTCTATGAACACGCCTTGGTTCTCGGCGGAAAACCTATTGTCCGCGGCTACTTTCGTACACGCACTACTGCCGCTGCAGCAAAAACCGTGGCGCAAACCCCTGCCAATGCCCCATATACATCGGGCGCTGCCGAGAGCATACTTGTTATTGGTGTAGAATTGGCTATGGCCTGCTGGCCCCACTTCGCTAAAAACCCCTGTATGTAAGCTTCTCCCATGGCAAGGTTGGCGCACTCTCTGTATAGTATCTCCCCCAGGGCAGCGCCAAATGGCAGCATTGCCATTGAGTCCATATGCCCTTCTTCCCGCAGGTGCAGCCCGAGTTCTTTCTTTAGCTTGCCACGGGCTATTGCCAAGTTTTTCGAGACGCTTTGGGTGGCTACTTCCAGCACCTTTGCTATCTCAGTTACGCTCAGCCCGTCATAGTAATGCAGTATAACGGCTTCCCGCTGCCGCATGGGCAGCTCCATTATAATCTCCCTTACTTTCTCGCGCAGTTCTCTGTTCTCAACATACTCTTGTGGTATAAAGTCCTCCGACTCTTCGTTTGCTTTTTCCAGGTAGTCGTCTATATTCAGTACATCCCCTTGCCTCATGTTCTTTGCAAGGTAACGGTTTTTCTCGTTGATAATTATTCGGCTCAGCCAAGACTTAAAAGCTTTTGGGCTGCGCAGGTTGTGGATATTCTCGCATACGCGTATCAGCACCTCTTGAGACACGTCTTCCACACCGGCAGGGTTGCCAAGTATATATGTCACTTGGAACAGTATGCTCTTGGCAATTTTCTCGCAAAGCTCGCAAAGGGCGTCTCTGTCGCCTTTGCTTGCTTTTTCCACCAGCGCTTCAAGTTCGAGCTGGGCGCTGGTCTGCTGCCCTTCTAGCTTCCTAGGCATATCTGAATATCAACGCCTTCCCAAAAGTTCTCTAAGCCTTCGCTCAGCACAAGCTGTGCTTTGCCGCCAGACACGACTACATTGCCAATTTCTATTCCATGGAAAGACTGCGCGTCGGTTGTTGGCAGCATGGCCATGGCCCTATAGCTTCCGTCCGGCAACACATCAAACCAAAAAACGTCATTGTCTCCCATCGTCGCTACGCCATACAACCGCCCGTCAACAAGGTCTGCTATCGCAAGTTCAATGTTGCGCACGTCCCCCCCTAAAACGCTCTCGTGGCCGGGAGCTATCTGGGGGGCCAGCTGCTCAAGCAGCGCGGTGCCGGCCAGCGGAATATTTGTCGGCGGAATCTCAACGTAATCTATGGTCTCCACAAAAGACTCACTGATATCAACCTGTCTTAATGAGCTAATATGCGCAACCAGTGCCACCACTACTACCGCCACCATAGCCGTTGCCATAAGCAGATATGGCAGCTGTATAGTTTTTTCCTTTGGCTTGGTCTGCGGGTTGTCAAAGTCGCCCCGCCTAATTCTCTCGAGCACTGGTGTGAGCACCCGCTGTACCTGCTCGTCGCTTATGCTCTCCTCTATATACTGCTCAAAGATTTGCCCAAGGGCATGACCCTCGGTCGAATCTGCCGCGCTTGGCGCGGAATACTTGTTATCCTTCAGGGCAAATCACCCCTGCTTTCAAAAAAATTACTGCAAGTCTTTACACCTGCTATTTAGTCTCCATTATATAAAGACTAAGAAAGACGGCGCTTGGAAGAATGATTTGTCACCGATATTGTAAATTTTCTGTGAACAAACCATACTCTTCCGTAGCCTGCAATAATTCTCTATCTGCAACACGACAGCGTCAAACCGGCTATTATAGTCTTCGTCACCACCAGCCGGAAACTTTAGCTCATCCTCCGCATTTTGTTGTAACCCCTCGAAAATATATGCATTTTTATCGAAACTTCTGCTTGTGCATATTCCACAAAAACCAGGCTTGTTTGTCGGAGTTTTTGGCTGTCAATGTTGCGCGGAGGGACACAACTGCATCTTGCAGTATATCACAATAATTTTCTGTTTGTCAATATGCTGTTTTCTACCATCTACAATATTTCGTGATAATTATGCGGCTAGTATAGGTCGTCGGCTCCAATTTGTCGGCTATCTCCCCTCACTGCGCGACCTTGTTGTCTTTTATTTCCATCTGCTGCGACAGCGTTTGTGAGCAACTAACGCTGATATATAGGTGTGTCTTTTTAATGGTTTTATTGCGTCTGCGCAAAAAAAATGTTATCTCCGTAAGCTTTTTGTCGCCTCTCTTCATTAAATCAGCACAAAGTGCCCCCAAAAATAAGAGAAGCGCCATGGCACTGGCTGCCGACAGCTAACAAGAATCTGCATTAATAGCTCAAAGTGTTGCCTTGTCAGGAATTTTTTGGCTCTGACGCGTCGTTTTTTTGAATTGCACCGGCACTCTTTGTCTTAATGAATACAAGCTCCTATTCGCAGCTCGCATATATCCGCCAATGATATTTATGCAAAAAATTCCGCATATGTATGCGGAATTTTCCATCGTTTTCCGTCAGCGTCAAGCACCACGCCTGGGCGTATATCAGCTAATGGGCGCTTACTCCCTGCCCACAATATTGGTTATCACCATCCCCGCTATAACCACGGCCCCGCCCAGAATAGCAACGGTGGAAAGCCGCTCGCCCAGCCAAAAAAACGCAAGAACCGAGGCCACAAGCGGAATCAAATAAATAAACACCGTTACATATGTAGTCTTCTTGGCCTTAGAGATCGCCCAGCCCCAAGCCAGGTAAGCAATCGCCGCCGGGAAAACTCCCAAGTAAACAGCCAGCAAGTTTGTGCTGAGTCCGGCACCGGGCATTTCCCTAATAAGCGCGGGCGTGTAAACAAGCATAAAAATCGTGGCAAAAATAATAGAGTATGTAGTAGCTTCCAGCGCCGTGTAGGTCCGGGTCATCTTGCGCTGGATAATACTGTGCAAACTCGTGGCAATGGTAGCCAATAAAAAGAAAAACGCACCTATATCGGGTACCAGCCCGTTTGTTTGGCTCAGCGTGATTACAACAAGCCCCACAAAACTCACGGCAACGCCAACCCAACACAGCCCGCGCACCTTCTCTTTCAGCAGCAGGGTGGAAAGAACCAGCACAAACACCGGGGACGACGACACAATAAAGCTGCCTATGCCGGCCTCGAGATGTACTGCTCCGTTTTTAGAGAACAGCATATACAAAAAAACCCCGACAAACCCCCCCAGGGCAAACATGGGCAGGTCCCTCTTTTGGGGTAGCCGAATTCTTTTGAGCGCCCCAATTACCGCCAAGGTTGCCGAGGCCAGCAAAAACCTCAGCAGCATGAGCGCCTCTGGGCTGTAAACGCCAAGAACATACCTAATTGCGGGAAAAGCACTTCCCCACAAAAACACCGTTAGAGCAGCGGCGGCATAAACCGCCCACTTTTTGTCTGCTATGACCGAGCTTATACTCATCATGCAACACCATCCCACCAGGTGTGACTTATAGCTAATTAACTTGAAAAGGCCTTGTTGCTGCGAAGAAAAATCCCCTCAGCTTTAACGATACACCGCATTGAGCGAATTGTCAACAACTCGGATAGGCCACCGGAAGGCAGATCTGTTCATAAATATTTTACATTTTGCTGCCAATATTATGATGATTTTTGTTCTACCAATTGCTAGTTTTTCTGGTCTTTATTGTAGTTGACTAAAGCTAAAATATTGGATATACTGTTTGTTCCGCACTTTTTATTGCTTTTGTGGTAAAAATCGCGCCAATTCGCAACAAAATCCCCCAGAATTATACACTACTATATAATGGCTAGAGATCTATGCCTGGCTGAAAGGGGTACATACGTAATGAAACTAAGAGCCGTTGGGTTTAAAAAAGTTTGCTCAGTCATCCTTTCGCTTGCAATGGCGATTGGTCTTGCGCTTGATGGAATTAGCGTTAGGGCAACGGCAGCCGTTGCGGACACAATTTCTTACCACTATGAAAGCTCTTTTGACGAGGGCACCCCCGAAGGCGACTACCAAGATCCCGGCGGGAATGAGGGTCCTCAACCGCCGGACCAAGACGACGAGGGCAGTGAGGAAGAGACCCCTCAAGAGCTTTTCTTCCATTTCGAAGACGAGTTTGACGAGCTGCGCATAAGCCCGGCAATGTACGAGCGGGCTGTCAGCCGCACATTGCTGTTCATGGACGGCGTCAGCGTAGCAGACGAGACAGGCCGCGCTGTCCGTAGCATACAATTTTTAGACGATGGCGGGTTCGACATAAACACGGAACCTGGTACGGCTTTTGTCCTTACATACGCAGCTGTCCACCCGGTAAGCCGCTACGTCTTCGAGGCTGAGCGCCTGGCCGTTGTGGTCGGGGATGGCGAAGAGTACGAGGAAGAAGAGCATGAGTACGGCGAGTACGAGTATGAACCCGAGGTCACCTTCAATTTTGAGGGCGACCTGCTCGAAATTGACTTATTTGACCTGTTTGACGAAAACGTCGGCATGAACTTTGACGCTCTGCTTTTGCAGGGCATAGCCGCCGTTGACCAGTACGGTGAGGATGTCACACACCTTATAGAAATTTACGACGACGGCGGCTTTACCGAGTACGTCGAAGAAATACTTGAGATGATCGCGGGGCTGCTTGAGGACGAAGAACCCGCGTACGACGAAGATAACGCCGAGCACTACGAGGCGATTACATATGAAGAGTACGACGAGTACGGCTACATAACCGCTTTGACTAATACCCTGCGCTCGCTGCCGGGTATTGGCGGGCTGATCTCCGCGCTGGGCGTGGAGAATAACGGGGACAACGAATACCAAGAAGAGGAAACCAACCACTACGACGAGACCTACACTAATTTAGAAAACGACTACGAAGGTAATTTTGACTTCGGCTTTTACTTTGACGAAAATGAATTTGTCTTTACCGGCGAGGTACGCTACATTGTAGTGCTGCCCGGTCAGGACGAGGGCACCACTGCCGTGCGCACGCTCGGCGAGAACGAATATGAGTACCAAGACGACGAAACAACCGAAAACAACCAGCCAAACACCCAAAACCTTGAGTTTATCAGTCAGCCCAGGTCTTGGGTAATTAGTGCCTCTGGCATTATGCCGCTGGTCGGCAGGGTAGTTACGTTTAACTCTACCCAGGGCCATTGGCTGGACGGCCCAACCAACGCCACCATGACCCGCACAACCACCACCAACAACACTATCAGCGGCTTTACTGCCGCCGGCACAGGCAATGTCAACCTTACTCTCAACATGCCCCCGCTGCCAATGCGCGACGGCTTTGTCTTCAGGCGGTGGGACAGAAACCAGACCATGGACTCAAATGCCTTGGGCAACCCGAATATCGCTGCCGGGTTTACAGGCATTACCGTCGTGCCGACAACCACCGACACCGTTTTTGCCCATTGGGGCCGGGAGGTAACCTTTAGCGCCAACGGCGGGTCCTTTACCACCGTTAACCCCCCCAACCCCGGCAACGTTAACTGCTTTACGCCGCGTATTGTGGTAGACGGCACATTTGTCGGCACGACCTCAGCTCAAGTGGGCTCCACCGCGCATATCGTTTGGCCAAACAACCCGGTACGAACAGGCTGGACCTTTGTAGGGTGGTTTACAACCGACGCACCCACCGGCGGCTATGCGCCGGGCGGCGGCTCGTTCACCGCGACCACCCCGATTACCGCAGCCACCCACCTGCACGCCCGGTGGCAACTCGCCCCGATAGCCACTATCACCTTTAACCCTTCCGGCGGAAGTATAGTAAGTTCTCCAACTCCAGGCCATGCCAACACCCGCCAGGCAAGGATGTCAAACCCGGCAATGTCCATCAGCAGCTCTACCGGTACCGTGGCTCCCAACAACCTCAACCAAGGGACGGGGCAGAACTCGCTCACACCTCCACTTGTTCTCCGCAACAGATCCACAATAGGTGCCAACGCACCCAACACAGTCCCTACCGCCCCAATACCCGGCGCTACAGCCACTTCTTCCCTGTACCGCTATAACTTGCACCACGCGGGCTGGAGCCACGGGCCTAACGGCACGGCAGGACCCACACCCCGTACCGCTGCCAACTTTGTCAATACTACTGGAATTCCGACCACTTGGCCAACTGCCTTTGATGTCCACGCCCGGTGGGTGTACCGGGTGCAGTTCAACGTAAACGGCGGCAACACACTTGCCGTAGCAAACGGCGTTCGCGATATTATTGCGACAGCTAGCCCAAACGGCGCGTCGATCCAAACCGCTGGGCGCAACGGCGACAACGCGGTTGCCACCAGCTTTCCCGCAGTGTCACGCGCGGGGCACACCTTTGTGGGCTGGTACAACGTGCAGATGACCCCCAACTCCAACCCGGCCAACTACAGTGCTCGACGGCTTCAACTCACCGATATTATTAACACCAACGGCCAGGTCTGGGCGCTTTGGAACACCAACCAGGCATTTACCGTTACCTTTGACCTCAACGATGGAGGCACCAACACTGCCACTTTTCCTAACGGCGACAGCGGAATCCGCGGGGGTATTTTGTCAGGCCAAACCATCTCAACAAGCATCCACGGAACAGGCACAGCTGTCAACGTAGGTATGCCTCGCTTCCCGGAGCGGCCTGGGTTTGTCTTCATGGGCTGGTTCCAGAACCAGGCCGGAACAGGCACACAATTTTTTAACAACACCCCAGCTATTACCAACAATATAACTGTCTTCGCGCAGTGGGCGCCCTACCATCTTGTTACCTTCCACCCCAACGGCGGGACGCTTAATACCGGGCTGACCGGTACCAATACAAATGTCCGCCGTGTCGCGCACGGCCACACCTTTGCCACCATGCACACAAGATGGGGCACTGTTGCCCAAGGCGCGCCGGTTGCAAACTTTTACCAAATGAACACCACCCTCGTAGCGGGCATAACCGCAAACAGAGCAACCTTTGTGCAAAACTTTTGGAACACTTCGCCCGCGGGAGCTAACCCCATATTTAACCATAATACGCCGGTTAATGGGAATCTCGACCTCCACGCGATATGGGTAACCACAATAACCTTCAACACCAACCACATAATCCACGGCGGCACCAGCAACACCACTATGGCGCGTCAGGTTCCGCCCGGACACTCGATGACCACCGGCAGCCAGATGGCGCACTTCCCGGCAACGCATCTGTGGACCATACCGGGTATTGTAAGCGTGCAGAGCAACACCTTTGTTAACTGGACTCAGCTGTTTTTGAGCGCCAACCGGCCATTTGTGGGGTGGAACACATCTCAGACCGCAACCCCGGCCACAACCACCGGGTGGTTTGACCACAACACAGTGCTGGCCGACAACCAAGGTAACTTTACAGTCTGGGCTGTATTCGGCGCGGCCAACACGGTTAGCTTCCATCCCGGTCACGCACCGGCTACTTCGATTGAGGCGAACAACAGAACCCGGCCGCTCAACGCGCAAAATCAGCTAGGCACCCTGCCCCCGCAGCCCAATTGGACGGGCAACATCTTCCGCGGTTGGTTTACCCAGCCACCACACGTAGCAGGTGCGGGCGGCGGCTCGGTTACAGCCACCACAACGCTGGTCCCCGGGCAAGAGCTGTTTGCGCACTGGACTACCACCGTGCGGTTCTTTAATACCGATGGCACACTAAATTCGACTGTCGAGCACCAAAGCGGCACGCCTATTGGCGGCACCGCACCGACACTGACCCGGACCAACTGGGAGTTCGCGCACTGGTACGACACGGTCCACTTTGGCATAGTAACCCCAGACGCACCACCTATAGACAGAAACACCGACCTGCACCCCCGCTGGCGGGGCAACATAACCTTTAACCTAAACGGCGCAGGCGCCACCTGGGACAGCGGAGGCACTGCCGCGTATATCCGCCCAGTGATGGAGAACGCCGCTTTCGGCGCTGCGCCCACGCCAAACCCGACCCGGCCGTTCTACACCTTTGCCGGGTGGTACTCGGTGGCCGGGGCTACCGGCGGCACGCCATACAACCCTCTCGCCACTATGACAGGCGGGCATACCTCATACCACGCCCGCTGGACACAAACGTCCTTTACCGCGTGGCTGCAAGACCAAGTTATGACAGCAACGACACCTATCGACATAAGCCCGTTCCCAAGGACGCGCGAGCTTTACGCGCACATAGACGTTCCCGCTGGCCGCAATGTAACGGTCTTTGCCGGCAACAGTGCGCAGGGCACCATAACTCTTGCCTCTGCCAGTGGCGACCACAGGCACTTTAGCATTTCCGGCGGCAGCCTAACTCTTGGGCAGCCCGGCGCGAATGTCAACAACCTGACCCTGCAGGGACGCAACCCCGCCGGTGGCGGCAACCTGGCCGGCGGCGGCATATTGGTAGTCGGTACCGGCAGCTCGCTTACACTAAACGGCGGCACTCTTGAGCGAATGCATTCGAGCGAAGCCGGCGCCGTACGGGTAGATAACGGCGGCAACTTTACCATGAACGGAGGCTCCCTACGCCAGAACAGAGGAAATGTCGGCGGCGCAGTGCAAGTGGTTAACGCAGGCTCTGTATTTGGCATGAGCGGCGGCGCTATTTACGGCAATCAGGCCAATGCCGGCGGCGGTGTGGCATTGGTAGGCGGCAGCTTTAATATGAGCAGTGCAGCGCACATACACGGCAACCAGTCTACCATGTTTAGCGGCGGCGCCGTGAATATTAGCTCCGGCACCTTTACCATGTCCGGCGGCACCATAGGCGGGCCAGGCGCGCAGCGCAACATCTCGGCCACCAGCGGCGGCGGTGTTTCGGTAGCGGGCACCGTCTCGGGCACACCGGCAAACTTTATCTTTAGCGGAGGCACCATTACAAACAACGAGGCCCAGGGCTTGACCGGCATTGGCGGCGGCGTAGCGGTTGCCGCCTCCGAGATCTCCAGCTTTACCATGTCCGGGGGCACCATAAGCAACAACGAGGCTGTCAGCGGCGGCGGCATAGGCGTAAACGCTCCACTTTCAGCTACGTTCAATGTTACCGGCGGCTCTATTACCGGCAACCAGGCAAGTGGTCGCGGCGGTGGTATATTTATAGCCACCGAGGCCGCCGCGCGCTTGCCCGGTCTCGACACAAACTGGCCCTCACCTGTGGGCGCTACTGGCCCGGCGTTTAGCGGCAACAGTGCCAACGAACAGCTGATTAACGTCGAGCTATACACAACCTATGACCGTATAAGGCCTCGCAACGGCACAACGTCTATCACGGCGGCGGGCACCAACCTGTTCAACAACTACGATATTTACACACCGCACGCGGCCTGGACAGCTCTCACCTTCGACGCTTGGCTGCGGCACCAGGTGGGTGTAGGTACTGCACCGGCCATCGACATCCAGTCCTTCCCGGGTCCGGCTACCGACCGCTACATTCGCGAGGTCTCAATACCTGTGGCCCGCAATGTGCGCATTTACTCGAGTTCGCCTAACAACGCGACTATCTTCATTTACGGCACGGGCACACACAGGCACTTTGAGATTAGCAGCGGCCACCTGCAACTTGGCGGCAACACAGCTACCGTTAACCCCGGTACGGGCACCGGCAACAACCTGATCTTGCAAGGACGCGGGCAAAACGAAGCGACCAACAGCGGCGGCGTACAAGTTTTCGGGGGCACATTGACCTTGATTGGCGGCGAGATAACCCAAAACCGCTGGCCGGGCGATGCAAGCCCTGTAACCACTACCAGCGCCGGCGGCGGAGTAGGCGTTAACAGTGGCGCTACCTTTAATATGCAGGGCGGCGTTATACACAACAACAGAGCTCACGGCACCACTAACGGCGGCGGCGGCGTGAATGTGCGCGGCGGCGGCAACTTTAACATGAGCGGCAACGCCATTATACGCGACAACTTCACAGCCGGGGGCGGCGGCGGCGTCTTCGCCGCGAACGAGGGCGACTTTACCATGACCGGCAGTGCTCGTATACGCGACAACGAAGCATCAATAGCCGGCGGCGTGTTTACAATCGGCAGCCGCGTGTTCGACATGAGCGGCGGGTACATTTACGGCAACACATTAACCGGCACAGGCATAAACACCACAGCTGGCGGCGTACATCTTGCCGGTACCTCCACATTAAATATGACCGGCGGCCAGATACACAGCCATACCGGAGATGGCGCGCGCGGCGTGCTTGTATCAAACAACTGTATCTTTACCATGAGCGGCAACGCACAAATTTGGGGCAACAACGCCACAGGCACAGACAGCCAAGGCGGCGGTGTGCTCGCAATCGGCTCGAACGGCAACTTTAGCATTGACGGCAACGCGCAAATACACGGCAACCGGGCAGTCTTAGGCGGCGGCGTACACACGGCCCGCAACCTTGCCATGGGCGCCACCGGCAACCCGCAAATCCACGGCAACTTCGCGACCGGCTTGCCGGCAGACACCGCCAGCGGCGTGCATGTGACCGGCGGTACCCTGACCATGAGCGGCGGTGCCATACGCGACCACCTCCACGATGCGGCAGGCGGCCCATTCGCCGGGCGCGGGGTGTATTTGCCCACAAACGCAAGCCTTGCCATGAGCGGCACCGCCGCTATAACCGGCAACACCACCGCCGGCAACGGCGGCGGGGTGTTTGCCATAAACACCGGCACCGTTACCATAGGCGACAGCGCGAGAATTGCCCAAAACAGAGCAAGCCAAGGCGGCGGCGTGCTGGTGCAGAGTTCAGCGCGTACACTCACCATGACCGGCGGCGAGATTTACGAGAACCACGCGACTAGCCCCGCGGCCGCAACCTCAAGCGGCGTGCATTTGGCTGCCAGCAATTTTAACATGGAAGGCGGCACTATACGCAACCACACCCAGGGCGCGGGTAGAGGCGTGCTTGTCTCTACAGTCAGCACCTTTAACATGAGCGGCGACGCCGTTATACGCAACAACACAACCCCTGGCAACGGCGGTGGCGTATGGGGTCAAACAGGTACGATCGCCATTACAATCAGCGATACCGCGTCAATCCGTGACAACACAGCCAACGGCCACGGCGGCGGCATATACGCCCAGCGTCCCCTAACCATCACCGGCACCACCACCATCCGCTCTAACACCGCCACCACCGGCGACGGCGGCGGCATCTGGTCAAGTGGTACGCTCAGCATCACCGGCGCTACCATCGGCGGCACGCTACCGGCCCACGCCAACCGCGCCCTCGACGGCGACGGCGGCGGCATCTGGGCCAGCGGCACAGCACTCACCCTAGAGGACACCAGCATACTGGGCAACATGGCCGAAGAACGCGGCGGCGGTAT
>Ga0131853_10002612_pt1 | contig 32186 bp, 30 predicted proteins | sample TergutLab28metaG_FD_92764 | JGI IMG/M metagenome (GOLD analysis project Ga0131853, IMG submission 92764) | Labiotermes labralis P1 segment gut microbial communities from Petit-Saut dam, French Guiana - Lab288 P1 (version 2) (version 2) | ecosystem: Host-associated > Arthropoda: Insects >... | reverse complement strand
CGACGCCGAAATGCTGATCCTGCCGCAGGAAGGCGCGCTGCGGATCCGCACGGAATTGGGTGTCCTTTTAGTGTCGCCCGGCGAGATCGCAGTGATTCCGCGTGGTCTGCACTTCAGCGTCGATCTCGAAGACGCGGCGGCACGCGGCTATCTCTGCGAGAACTACGGCGCGCCGTTCCGGTTGCCGGAGTTGGGTCCGATCGGTTCGAACGGGCTGGCCAACCATCGCGATTTCCTGACGCCGGTCGCCGCGTTCGAGGGCGGTAGGCGTCCATCCATGATCGTGCGGAAATTCCTCGGCAAATTCTGGACCGCAGAACAGCCGTATTCGCCGCTGAACGTGGTGGGCTGGCACGGCAATCTCGTGCCCTTCAAGTACGATCTCGCGCGCTTCATGGTCATCGGCACGGTCTCGTTCGATCATCCGGACCCGTCGATCTACACGGTGCTGACGTCGCCATCCGCGGTGCACGGTACCGCGAACTGCGATTTCGTGATCTTCCCGCCGCGCTGGCTCGTGGGCGAAGATACGTTTCGTCCTCCCTGGTTCCACCGCAATGTCATGAGCGAACTCATGGGGCTCGTGCGCGGCGTATACGACGCCAAGGCCGAAGGGTTCGTCCCCGGCGGTATCAGTCTGCACAACTCCATGATGCCGCACGGCCCCGACGTCGCGACCTTCGACAAGGCCAGCAACGCCGAACTGAAACCGCACAAGGTGGATGAGACGATGGCCTTCATGTTCGAAAGCTGCCACGTGTGGCGGCTCACGCGTCAAGCGCTCGAAGCGCGGAACCGTCAGCAAAACTACGATTCGGTGTGGGACGGCTTCAAGGCGCCTGAAGTCTGACTTCCTCTCGCAGCGATCACCTACCCGTGCGCAGCCGCGCGCCGTTCCAATCCGTTGGAACGGTGTCCGGCGCGGTCGGCGAACCGTCGCCCATCGCATCGAGCACGAGCTTCTTCAGATGCGCATCGCCGACCTCGCCGAGCATCGACGGCACGTCGAACACCGCGCTCACGTGGCCCGGTGTGCGCAACACGATGATGCGGTCGCCCACGTCGATCGCTTCCCGGATCGAGTGCGTGACGAGCACGCCGGTCTTGCGCGTCTCCTTCACCAGTCTTCTGAACTCGCTGCGCAGCCCGGCGCCGGTGATCTCGTCGAGTGCGCTGAACGGCTCGTCGCAAAGCAGGATCTCGGGGTCGGTCGCAAAGGCGCGCGCGATGCTCAACCGCTGGCGCATGCCGCCCGACAACGCATGCGGATACTTGTGCGCGTGCTGCTCCAACCCGAGCGTCTCCAGCCATTGCGCCGCGACGCGCAGACGCTGCGCCTTATCAACCTTGCGCAGTTCCAGCCCATACGCGACGTTCGATAGCGCCGTGCGCCACGGCAGCAGCCGGTCGCCCTGAAACACCACGCCGATCTTGCCGCCCAGTGCATCGAACTGCTCGAACGGATCCTTGTCGAGCACGCGCACCGATCCCGCCGACGGCGCGACAAGCCCGATCAGCAGATTGAACATCGTGGATTTGCCGCAACCGGTCTTGCCGACCACCGCCACCAGCTCACCGGGCTCGATCGCGAAGCTCAGATCGCGCACGGCGTAACCGGGCTCGCCGCCGCGCTCCGTGGCGCGCGTGCGGTCGAAGCGCTTGGACACCTGGGTGAACTGAACGATGCTCATGCCGAACGCTCCGATGCAGGCCGGTAACGCAGGCAGGCATCCTCGCACAGCGAGACGATTTTCTGCGCCACGATGACGAACACCACGAGCACGAGCGTCCACGCCATCGCGCCGGCCATATCGAACTGTTGCTGCTGTTCGAGCAGTTCGTAACCGACTCCGCTCGTCGCGCCCACCAGTTCGGCCACCACGACCACGCGCGCCACGTTGCCGAGGTTGACCTTCCACGCCGTGAAAATACCGGGCAGCACGCTCGGCCAGATCAGCGTGCGAAACAGATCCCACTTGCCGGGCCGGAACGACAGCGACATTTCGAGCAGATCCTTCGACATCGCACGCCACGAGTCGTAGATCTGGAACGCGAACGCGGGCAACGTGGTCATCACGATGATGAACCAGATGCGCAGTTCGTTCGTCTTGAACCAGATGATCGCGAACACCACCCACGACAGCGCGGGAATACCCTGATTAAACGTCAACGCCGGATGGACGTAACGCTCGATCCAGCCGACGCGGCCCATCAGCATGCCGAGCAGCCCACCCGCCACGAACGCGCCCGCCATGCCGCCGAGAATGCGCAGCGAGGTGGCGGCCGCGCTGACGAGGCTCGCGCGATCGGTCAGGATCGCGCCGAACTCGACGCCGATCTGCCGCAGCGACGGAAACAGCACAGGCGAGAAGAACGTCGCCGCGGTTTGCCAGGCGGCGGCAATGACCAGCAGCGTAATCAGCGTTTCTTTTTTCCAGGTCATGAGGCTTTTTCCGTGGCGCGAGAGGTATCAGTCGAGCGAGGCCGGATAGATCGACGCGGGATCGACCGGATGCTTGTAGTAGCCGCTTTCCAGGCCCGCGCGATACACGGCCTCGATACCCTGGCGCGCCTGGGCCGCCGACATCACGTCCATCGACAGCGTGCTATTGGACACGATCATCTTCTCGACGACGTCGGGGCTCGCGCCCGACAACGAAGGCGCGATCAGTTGCGCCGCCTCTTTCGGATTCTGTTGAACCCACACGCTCGCCTGCTTGAACGTGCGATACAGCTTCTTCACGAGATCGGGATGCTGCGCGATCCACTCATCGTGCGCCGCAACACCCAGATACGGAATCGTCGGGCTCTTGCTGAACGACTTCCATTGCGCGGCCGCGTTCAGGTCGATCGTATGCAGGTCCGGTTTGCGCGCCAGCAGTTGCGAGTAGGCCGGCTCCCACAGCTGCACCGCATCGGCGCGATCGGCGAGCGCATAGCCGACCAGACCCGGCGTCGCCGTGTTCTGCACGGAGACCTTGTCGAGCGAGACGCCCGCGCGCTGCATCAGCCAGCGGAACATCGCGTAGTTCGTGGAGACGGTCGCCGCGACCAGTTGCCGGCCCTGCAGGTCGGCCGCCGTCTTGATGTCGGGGTGGTCGCTCACCACCGCGCCGAAATAGTCGAACAGGTTGAACAAGTACGAGACCTTGATGCCGCGGTTGCGCGCCACGCCGATCGAGAGCAGCGCGGCGCTCCCGCCCACCTGAAACTGGCCGGAATTGAATTCGAGGATATACGCGTCCGGCGTGCGCTCGATGAAGTTCAGGTCGATGCCGTTTTGCGTGTCGAACTTGCGCGCCTTGATCACCGGCTGCAAGAACGCGCCGAGCGACGGCTTGCCGAACACGACCATATCGATGCGCGCCGGCGCCGCCGTCTGCGCCCAGGAAAGTCCGGGCAGCGCGAGCGCGCCGCCGGCCAGTAGCAACGCACCGCTGACACGGCGTCTCGTAGCTCTCATGATTCTCCTTGGCGCCTGGGCGCTTTGTCTCGTACCGCTCGAATCTTGTGGTTTTGTAAGCCGTCGGCTGCACGAGGACGAGCGGCAGCACGGCCGAAACAGCAGGGCAAGCAAGATAGTCGTCGCGATCCGCGACGCAGGCAAACGACGATAACTCACACTGTCGTGAGTCACGCTCACGATGAGGATGCAGTCCGGCAATGCTTCGCAGAGCGCGAAGCGGGGTGCCTAGCGCATCGCCGGCAGCTCGTCCCAGCCCGCCGACGCAGCCCAGTCGCTGATCGCGCGCGAGGTGTCGCGGCCTTCCGCGAGCAGCCAGTCGAAGAAGCTGTCGATCACCGGATTGCTGTGGGCCGCGTAGGCGAAATACTGGCGGTACCAGGCGGCGCGCGAGCCAAACGGCGTGCACAGCCGGCCGGCCACGATCTCGTCGATCGCGAGAAACAGCGGCACCAGCACGACGCCGAGGCCCTCGGAAGCCGCCTGCAGTGCGAAGTACATCTGCTCGAACTTCAGTTGTCCGAGCGGCTTGAGGTCCGGCACGCCGGCCGCCTCGAGCCAGCCGCTCCACGCGTACGGCTCGGTCACGTAGTTGATCAGCGTGTGGTGAGCCAGATCCTTCGGCTCGCGCAGCCGGCCGCCTTCGAGCAGATCGGTGTGGCAGAGCGGCACGATCACTTCGGTCATGAACGGCACCGACACGTACCCGGGCGTCGGCTCGTGCGAGCCGCGGATCGCGATGTCGTAGGTGTGCTCATGAAAGTTGACGGGCGCAAGCGACGTCGTGAGCCGGATCTCGACCTCCGGGCGGCGGCGCTGAAAGCCCGACATGCGGGCGATCAGCCAGCGCATCGTGAAGGTGGGCGGCGCATTGACCATCAGCGCGGTCGGCGCGGCCTGATCGAGCAGATGCATCGACGCGACCGCGAGCCGGTCCATCACCGCCGTCACCTCGCCCAGATACGACCGGCCGGCGTCGGTCAGCACCAGTTGCGAGGCCATGCGCCGAAACAGCGGCGTGCCGAGCCATCCTTCCAGCAGCGCGACCTGCCGGCTGATGGCGCCATGCGTGACGCTCAGCTCGTGCGCGGCTTTCGTAAAACTCACGTGCCGGCCCGCGGCCTCAAAGGCCCTGACGGCGTTCAAAGGAGGAATCTTTCTGCCCATGGCGATGCGCGTTGGCAACCGGTTCGAGAAGGTTCGGGTCAGTTTTTCTCATGGCGCGTGATCTTTCGTCAATTGCGACAAACGAGGGGGAAGACGACACTGCGTTCATTCCGGACCGACGGTTCAGGTGTCCAGATCGAGGGGAGGAGCCAGTGAGCGTGACGATTGACGCATTGCGTAGGCCCGTATACCGGCGAGGCGGCGTTGCTCTGCGCGCGCCGTTCTGCGCAGGCGAGGCCCGATGAAAGCCGCCCCGTTCGACTACGTCCGGGCCGAGCACGTCGATCAGGTGCTCGACGTGCTGGCGCAACACGGCGGCGACGCGAAACCGGTCGCGGGCGGCCAGAGTCTCGTGCCGATGATGGCGATGCGGCTCGCGCGCCCCACCGTGCTCGTCGATATCAACCATATCGCCGGCCTCAAGTGCGTCGAGATCGGCGCGCAACGCGTGCGGATCGGCGCGACGACGCGGCAGCGCGACGTCGAGCGCGATCCCGCGCTGCATACCGCACTGCCGCTCGTGCGCGACGCGCTGCAATGGGTCGGCCATATCCAGACGCGCAATCGCGGCACGCTAGGCGGCAGCCTCGTGCACGCGGACCCGTCGGCGGAATTGCCGCTCGCCGCCGTCGTGCTCGGCGCGACGCTGCACGTCGCGAGCGCGGCAGGCGGCAAACGCGAGATCGACGCTTCTGACTTCTTCGTCGGCCCGATGTTCACGACGCTCGGCGAAACCGAATGCGTGGTCGAGATCGACTGGCCCGTCTGGCAGGGTCCGGAAGTCGCGACCGCATTCGAAGAGACGGCGATGCGCCACGGCGACTTCGCGATGGCCGCCGCGGCGTGCCAGTTGCAGATCGATGCCGACGGCGTTTGCCGGCGCGCCGCGTTTGGTCTCGGCGGCGTCGATGCCCTGCCGCTCGCGTTTGCCGATCTCGCCGCACAACTGGTGGGGCTGCGCATCAACGAGCGCATTGCACGCGACATCGCCGAAGCGGCTGCCGCGCGCACGGCGCCCCTCTCCGATCTGCACGCGCACGGCGACTACCGGCGTCATCTGGGCACGGTCATGCTGACCCGTGCGCTGGTGCGCGCCGCGGGCGGCTTCGCCGGATGAACACGGCCGTTTCAAGGAACGAGGAGTTTTCGTGATGCCCACTACACTGGTCCCCGTCGAAATCAAGGTCAACGGCATAACGCAGCCCAGAATGGTCGACCCGCGCACCACGCTCGTCGACTTCCTGCGCGAGCATCTCGGGCTCACGGGAACGCACGTGGGCTGCGAACACGGCATCTGCGGCGCCTGTTCAGTACTGCTTGACGGCGAGCCGGTACGCGCCTGCTGCATGTTCGCCGTGCAGGCGAGCGGCATGTCCGTCACGACCGTCGAGGGTCTCGCGCCCGAGCGCGGCAAGCTCTCGGCGCTGCAGGACGCGTTCTGCGAAGCGCACGCGCTGCAATGCGGCTATTGCACGCCGGGCATGCTGATCGCCTGCCATGCGCTGGTCGAGCACACGCCGCACCCGGACGAAGCGCAGATACGCGAAGCGATCGACGGCAATCTGTGCCGCTGCACCGGCTATCAACAGATCGTCGACGCCGTGAAGCTCGCAACGCGCCCCGCCGACGGCGGCACTTCCGGAGCCTCGCATGGCTGAGCAAAAAGCGTTTCGCTACGTCGGCAAACACCGGCGCGCCGTCGAGCATCGGCGCTTCGTGCTCGGCCAGGGGCGCTTCGCGGCCGACATTCAGTTGCCCGGCATGCTGCATGTCGCCATCGTCGCGAGCCCTTACGCGAGCGCACGCATCACCGCGATCGACGCCTCGGCCGCGCTTGCCCTGCCCGGCGTCCATGCCGTGCTCACCGGCGATGAGCTGAACGAAGCGATCGATCCGGCCTTGCCGGGCGTCGACGCGCCGCAGGTCACGCGCTATCCGCTGGCGCGCGGCGTCGTGCGTTATGCGGGGGAATGGGTGGTCGCCGTCGTCGCCGAGACGCGGGCGCTCGCCGAAGATGCGAGCGAACTCGTGAACGTGGAATACGAGCCCACCGAGCATGTGGTGGACCCTGAGCTGGCCGCGCTCGATTCCTCGCCGCTCGTGCATCCGGCGCATGGCTCGAACGTGATCTTCCAGCGCAAGTTCGTGTGGGGCGACGTCGACGGACACTTCAGCCGCGCCCAGCATCAGTTGTCGTATCGCGTGCGCTGGGCGCGCAGTTCGACGGTGCCGATCGAAACGTTCGTGGTCGCCTGCGCGTGGAACGACGCGACACAGATTCTCGATGTCTGGGCCTCGATCCAGATGCCGAAGTTTCCGGACCAGCTCGCGAAGAGTCTGCGGCTGCCCGGCAATGCCGTGCGCGTGCATTTCGATGTCGACGTGGGCGGCAGCTATGGCGTCAAACGCGGGCTCAAGCATTCGATCCTCGTTGGCTACCTCGCGCGCAAACTGGGCCGCCCGGTGCGCTTTCACGAAGACCGACTTGAGAACATGCGCGGCGGCGACATGCAGGGACCGGACCGGATCTTCGACGTCTCGCTTGCGTTCGACGCCGACGGCACCGTGCGTTCGATGCGCATGCGCGCGCTCGACGACATCGGCGCGTACTCGGGGCGCTCGCCGCTGCAACTCGGCAAGCCGGTGGGCGCGATCGTCGGGCCGTACCGCATCGCGAGCGTGCAGTACGAAGCGATCTCCGTGCTCACGAACAAAACCCCGCAGGAAGCCGTGCGCGGCTTCGGCCAGGCGCCGACCAACTACGCGATCGAAACCGGCATCGACAAGATCGCGCGCTTTCTGGGCATGGATCGCGTCGCGCTGCGCGAACGCAACCTCATTGCCAAAGACGAGTTTCCTTATCTGATTCCGAGCGGCACGCACTACGACTCGGGCGATTACTCGACCGTGCTGAACAAGGCGCTAGCGGCCGCGCCGCTTGACCGGCTCATCGAACAGCGCGATGCGCTGCTCGCTCAGGGTCACCTCGCCGGCATCGGCATATCGACCTGCCTCGAACCGTCGGGCGGCAACTCGGCATTCGAGCCACTCTTCAATCCGAAGAATCAGACGACGACCTGGATGGATTCGTGTCTCGTGCGCATCGACCTCGGCGGCACGGTGACGGCCTTGATGGGGACGTCCACGTCGGGCCAGGCGCACGAAACGCTGGTCTCGACGGTGGTCGGCGAAATCCTGGAACGCGAGCCCGACAGCATCCGCGTGCTGCACGCGGACTCGCTCAACGCGTTGCCGTCGAACAGTCCCGTGGGCAGCCGCATGGCGATCATGCTCGGCGGTGCCGCTGCGGGCGCCGCGAAAAAGCTGCGCGCCAAAATGCTGCGCATTGCCGCGCACAACCTGGAAGCGCAGGAGAGCGAACTGGTCTACGAGGACGGCAGCGTCAGGGTGCGCCACGATCCGTCGCGGCGGATGAACTGGGCGCAACTCGTCGAAATCGCTCATCGTTATTACCACAAGATGCCGTCGGGCATGGAGCCGGGCCTGCAAGAGAAGTTCGTCTGGGAAGTGCCGACCGGCGGCAAGCTGCCGACCGAAGACGGCCGCGTGCAGATGTACCCGTGCCACTCCTTCGAATCGCATGTGGTGCTCGCGAGCATCGACCGCGACACCGGCAAGGTATCGCTGCATCGTTACGTCTGCGGGCACGACTGCGGCGTGATGATCAGCCCGGACGTCGTGCACGGCATGACCTACGGCGGCATTGCGCACGGCATCGGCGCGGCGCTGATGGAAAAGTTCGCGTTCTCGGAAGAAGGCCAGTTGCTCTCGGGTACGTTCATGGACTATCTGCTGCCCAGCTCGCAGGAAGTGCCGTCCATCACGATCGTCGATCACTGCACGCCCTCGCCGCTCACCGAATTCGGCCAGAAGGGCTCGGGAGAAGCGGGCTATCTGGGCAGTGCGGCGGCGATCGCGAGCGCCGTCAACGATGCGCTCGCGCCGCTCGGCGCCTCGATCGACGCGCTGCCGATGACACCGCAGGCCATCTGGCGTGCGCTCAATACCGCCCGGCGCGGCAAGGTTCAGTCCCGCGCGGATTCGTAACAGACACCATCACTGATTTTTGAGGAGCACTCAATGAACGACCAGATCCGCATCGAGCAGGACGGACGCCTGCTGCGCATCACCTTCAACCGCCCGCAGGACAACGGCATTTCCGACGGCATGGCCGCCGCGTTCGCCGAGGCCGTCAACCAGGCGCACACGACCTCCGACGCCGTGCTGGTGCGCAGCAGCGGCCCCGACTTCTGCACGGGCCGCGTGCGCGACCCCGGCACGCCGCCGCCGGCCGCCGAGGCCTACGCGCGGCGCCCCGAATACGATCCGATCTTCAACAGCTACAAGGCGATCCGCAGCGCCCAGGTGCCGGTGATCGCATCGCTCGAAGGACGCGTGATGGGCTTCGGCACCGCGATCGCTTCGCTTTGCGACGTGTCCTTCGCGAGCGACAGCGCCACGTTCAACATCCCCGAACTGACCCACAACGTGATGCCGACGATGGTGATGTCGGCCGTCTATGACCGCATGAACCGCAACGCGATTCTGTGGATGGCCTATTCGGCGCAGTTCATCGATGCGCAGCGCGCGATGGCCTATGGCCTCGTCAGCACGGTCGTACCCGCCGCCAGCCTCCACGACGAAGTGGAGACCTTCTGCCGGACGTTGCTCGGCCGTCCGCGCCCCGCGATTCTCGGTCTCAAGGAGTACTTGAGAGTGGCGCCGCGCATGGACGAACAGGGGGCGATCGACTATGCGCGCAGTCTGCATTCGATGGTCAACACCGCCGCGGCGATGAAGAAGCCCGCCTGAGGACGTCATGGACATCAATGGCCTCCAGCACATTGCGGCGCCGCGCGAGCGGGTCTGGGATGCGCTCAACGATCCGGACGTGCTGCAGCGCTGCGTGCCCGGCTGCGAGTCGGTGGAAAAGCTGCCGGACGGCGCGTTCCGGATCGTCGTCGCGACGGCGATCGGACCGCTGCGCGCGCGCTTCAACGGCCTCTTGACGATGGCCGACGCGCAGCCGCCGCAATCGTGTGCGATCGTGTTCGAAGGCCAAGGCGGCCCCGTCGGTTTCGGCAAAGGCACCACGACGGTGGTGCTGGACGAGACCGCGGCGGGCACCGAACTACGCTATGACGCCGCGGTGCAGATAGGCGGCAAGCTTGCGCAGGTCGGCTCGCGGCTCATCGACGGCGTGGCGAAGAAGCTGTCCGATGCGTTCTTCAATGCGCTGCGCGAGGAACTCGACGCTGCGCATGCCGAAACGCCGGGAGGGCAACTACCGCTCCCTCCCCCTGCCTGAGCGCGCCACGCCACGCGCCATTCAAGACCAGTAGAGACGCGTCGGATTGTCAACGAGCAACTTGCGTTGCAGCTCCGCGGTGCGTGCAATGAGCGGAATGAAATCGACCAGCAGGCCGTCGTCCGGCATGTGATCCTTGAGATTCGGATGCGGCCAGTCGGTCCCCCAGAGTACGCGATCGGGGAAGGTCTCCACGAGGCGGCGCGCGAACGGCACCACGTCGCGATACGGCGAGCGCTGTCCGTCGAGAGCCGGCGGACCGGCATGCGTGAGCCGCTCCGGACAGGTCACTTTCGACCAGACGTTCGGATGCTCCTGCATGAGCCGGATAAATCGTTCGAACTCCGGACCATCGACAGGCTGTGTGACGTCGGGCCGTCCCATATGATCGACCACGACCGTGGTCGGCAATGCCGTAAAGAAGTCCCACAGTTCAGCCAGATCCGCCGCCTCGAAATAGACCACCACGTGCCAGCCCAGCGGCGCGATACGGTGGGCAATTTCAACGAGTTCATCCTTCGGCGTGAAGTCGACCAGCCGCTTGACGAAATTGAACCGCACGCCTCGCACGCCGGCTTCGTGCAGTTCGGCCAGCTCGGCATCCGTCACGCTGCGCCGCACGGTAGCGACGCCGCGCGCCTGGTCCCCCGCGGCGCGGCAGGCATCGATCAGCGCGCGATTGTCCGCGCCGCAACAGGTGGCCTGCACGATGACATTGCGCTCGAAGCCGAGGTGATCGCGCAGCGCGAACAACTGTTCCTTCGAGGCATCGCACGGCGTGTACTTGCGCTCGGGCGCGTAAGGGAACCGGTCGCCCGGCCCGAATACGTGGCAATGCGCATCGACGGCGCCGGCCGGCGGCACGAACTGGGGCTTGCTCGGGCCGTCAAACCAGTCGAGCCATCCGGGCGTCTTTTCGAACGGCCCGGCTACGGGGCGGGAAAACTTGTTGGGCATCTGAGCCTCCACACTCAGTCGGGGTTTGAGGTCCTGGTCCTGCGCGGGCGGCCGTTACATCAGGCGCTGGTTCTCGCGCAGGCACCACGTCGTCAGCAGATAGATGAGGCTCACGAGCGCCGTTGCGATGGCCAGCGTGACCGGCACCGCTTCGACGCGACGCGCCGCCAGCGATACGAACGAGGGCAGCGAGCCGCCGATAGCGAAACCGATATTCCACGAGACCGCGGTACCGGTCGAGCGAATCGCAGTCGGAAACCGCTCGTTGAGAACGATCAGGAGCGGTGCGTAGCAGAACGTACCGATCGCGCTCAGCGCAACCGCGCAGGCCGCAATGGGGAAAACGGTACGGGCGTCGCGCAATGCGAGGTAGAGCAGCGGCAGCGTCACGAGCGAAACGACGCCGTACAGCAGCATCGCGCGACGTCGGCCGATGTAGTCGGTCAGCGCGCCGGAGAGCACCGACGCCGCAATCACGCAGATCCCCGAGACGCTCATGATCAGGCCGATCGTCGTCGCGGGAAGATGATTCACGATCTTGAGGAAGGTCGGCAGGTAACCCGAGGTCAGATACGAGAGTCCGCCGCCCGTCAGCGTGAGCAGCACGCAACTCACGATAACGCCGCCGTAGCCCTTCAGCGTGCGCTGCGGCAGTGTCTTCTTGTGTTTTTGCGCGGCCAGCGCGAGCCACAGCGGAGACTCCTGCAGACGCGTGAACACGAACAGGCCCAGCAGCGAACTGACGAGGCCCGAGAAAAACATCACGCGCCAGCCCCACACGGCAAACAACGGCCCGGGGATCAACGTGCTGACCAGCACGAAAACGAGCGATGCGAACAGTTTGCCGATCCCGGAACCGCCGCCGGAGATGATGCCGGAGGCGAGACCGCGCCGGCCGGGTCCAATCGACTCCGTCCCGAGCGTGTGCGTCGCCGCCACCATGCCGCCCATGAAGACGCCCTGGATCAGACGCAGCAGCAGGAACACGGTGGGCGCCGCGATGCCGATGCTGTGATAAGTCGGCAGCAGGCCCATGCACGCCGTGCTCACGCCGACACCCACCGCGGCGGTCACGAGCGTTCGCTTGCGGCCATGGCGATCCGAGTAGCGGCCGAAGAACCAGCCGCCCACCGGTCTCATGATCAGCGTCGCGGTGAAGGCGCCGTACACCGCCGCCAGTGACAGCATCTGGCTCGCCGAATCGAAGAACGTATGCGCAAGGATCGGCGCGACATAGAGAATGATGAACAGATCGAACAGGTCGAACGACCAGCCGAGGCACGAGACCGCAACGGCCTGGGCCATCTGCATCCGTGTCAGCTTGATATCCGGGCCCGGTGCGGGGTCGGATTCCAACGGATTTCGTTGCGCGTACACAGTTTTGGAATCTGGCGATGAATTCATTATCGACCGCGTCTCCTGCACGTAATTTTTTCTGTTTTTGCCCTTCGCGAACCGCTCAGGCCGGCCCTGGTGCATCAGGCATTGCGGCGTTGAACGCATCATTCTGTCCGAATCACCGCCCCGTTACAATGCTCATATTGGTCTAGTTGATATGTCGAAACGACATAGCTATGTGATGGAATTCAAGCAGCTCGAAGCGTTTGTCCACGTCGCCGAACTCGGGGGTTTTACGCGCGCCGCCGCGATACTCGGCATCGGCCAGCCGGTTGTCAGCCGGCTCGTGAGGCAACTGGAAGTCGAGCTGCGCCATACGCTGCTCGAGCGCAACGGCCGAGGCGTCACGCTCACGCCCGCCGGCCAGTGCCTGCTGGCCCATGCACAAGGCCTGCTCCAGCAAATGCAGCGCGCGGTGCAAGACCTCGACGATCTGCACGGGTCGCCCGGCGGACACTTCAGTATCGGGGTGATTCCCAGTTTTGGGCGCGTTGCCGCGCTGGAACTGGTGCGCCATTTCCGCACCACATTTCCGCAGGCGACGATTTCGGTTACGCAGGGTCTGTCGACGTATCTAGGCGAATGGCTCGCGATGGGGCGTATCGACGTCGCTGTCATGTACGACTTCGAAACCCCGTTGATCGACAAGCGCGTCCTCTACACAGAGGACCTCTACCTGATCGGCCCGGACAATGGACCGAGCGGACCGAGCGGACCGTCGAGCGGTACCCGCGCCAAACGTCCCCCGCCGACGCTCACGCTGCGTGAAATGGCCGACTATCCGCTCATCATCCCGAGCCGCATGCATACGATCCGGCACATGCTCGATGCGACCGCCAGCAAGCTCGGCATCAAATTCAATGTCGCCATCGAAATGGACACGGTCACCTCCATTCTCGATCTCGTCGCGGAAGGCGCCGGCTACGGCGTGCTCACGCTCAATGCGATTGAAAGCGATGCGTTGAAGCGCAACTTCCGCGCCATCCGCGTGACGAAGCCCACGCTGCGCAGCCGTCTGGTACTGGCGACCAGCCGCGCGCATCCGCTTTCGCGTCTCGCGACGCAGGCCATCGCGATGCTGGAAGCGGACATCATTCCGCTTTACGACCGTGCGTCCGCGCGTGGGGGAAAACGGCAACCGTAGCGCCGTGTTCGGAAAACAGACAGGCCCGACCTCGCAGATTGCGAAAGTCGGGCCCGCTCATATCCGGCATGCTGCCGCTATCTATCGCGGCAGCGGCATAGCGGCACAGCGGCTCAGATCTTGAAGGTCTCGAGGCTGGCCGGATGAAACAGGTCAGCGGCCTTCAACAAGCGGCTCGACAGCCCTTCCGCGTGATGCTGCGCGAGGAAGCGGTCGAGCACATGCTCGTTCGGCTCGAAGCCATACGACCAGAAATCGTGGCCCATCAGCTTGCGCGCATTGCGCAACTGATCTTCGATGAACGGCAGCGTCACTTTGGTCGCCGAAGTATCGGACAGACGCGTGAGCGCCACTTCCTTCGACTTCGTGAACGCCTTCACGACCGCGCCCGGCAGCCACGGATGCTGCTCGGCCAGGGTCTTGCGAATGCCGAGCGTGTGCATGATCGGGAACAGCTTGCGACGCTCGTACCACTGCGCCGCGCTCTGCTGCGGATCGTCGAACAGGTACTTCACTTGCGGGTGTCCGCGATCGAAACACGAAGGCGCGCGCGGTCCGATCACGCCGTCGATCTCGCCCTGGGCCAGCAGGTCCGAGATGGTCCGGCCTTCCGGCGCGTTTTCCAGCACCACGCCTTCCGGCAGCTTCAGTGCGATCTTCTCGACGCGCGTGGCATCTTCATAACCGCCGCGCACCCAGCGGATGTCCGAGGGCTTCACGCCGTATTCCTCTTCGAGGAACATGCGCACCCACACGTTGGCCGTCAACTGATATTCGGGCACGCCGATGCGCTTGCCCTTCAGATCTTCGGGGCTGTTGATGCCGCGATCGGCGCGCACATACACCGAGCTGTGGCGAAACGCGCGCGACGGAAACACCGGCACGGCGATATACGGCGACGTGCCCGCCGCCGTCTTCACCGAATAGCTGCTGAGCGACAGTTCGCAAATGTCGTAGTCGGCATGGCGGAAGGCACGAAAGAAAATCTCTTCCGGATCCTGCAGCATGAATACCGGATCGACGCCGTCGATCTGCACATCGCCGTCGACCAGTGGACGCATACGGTCGTAATTGCCAACGGCAATGGATAGCTGAAGCTTGCTCATTCCTGTTCCTTCTCCTTGTGCAAAAACGTCAATCAAGATCCTGTCATTGCGCGAGCGGCTCGGCGACCGGCGGCTCGAGCGTCGCGCCCGTCTGCGGATGACGCGCGCGGTAGACGGACAGCAGGCTCACGCTGATCGCCGCCACCACCACGGGCGCGGCGATGACGCCGAAGATCACCGGCAGGTCCATGTGTGCCGCGAGCATCGCGCCGCCGATCATCGAGCCGACGATCGAGCCGACCCGGCCCATGCCGAGCGTCCAGGCGACGCCGGTGGCGCGCATGGTCGTCGGGTAATAGACGGCCGAAAGAATGTTGGTGCCCGTCATCGTGCCGCCCGTGCCGCAGCCCGTGATGAACAGCAACGCAAACGCGGGCCAGCCGGCGCCGTCGAGGTGTCCGAACGTAGCCAGTGCGAGCGCGGCGGCGATAAACGCGGCGGCCAGCACGAATTGCGGGTTCGTGCGGTCCATCAGGTAGCCGAGAATCAGCGCGCCGATCGTGTTGCCGGTCAGATAGATCGACGTCATCAGCGAGGCATCATGGAACGACACGCCGCCGCGCTGGATCAGGAGCGGCAGCCAGTTGCCGAGGAAGTAGATCACGAGCAGCGTCATGAACGCGGTGATCCACAGCAGGATCGTGCCGCCGCCGAGGCCCGGACGCAGCAGTGCGCCGATCGGCGAACCCTTCGCGACGCTGTCCGGCTTCGCGATGGCGCGGTTGGCCACGTCGGCGCTCGCGTCGATCTGTTTCAGAATCGCGCGGACCGGTTCTTCGCGATCGCCGCGTGCCGCGAGATAGCGCGCCGATTCCGGCAGATAACGCATGAGCACGGGAATTAGCACGAGCGGGAACACGCCGCCGACGATCAGCATCACGGGCCAGCCGAATGCATGAATCAGCGGGGCCGCGATCAGGCCGCCCACCGCGCCGCCCGCGCCGATGCCGCAGCCGATCGGCGCCACCAGCGTGGCGCGCAGACGCGTGGGGCAGTATTCGGCGGCGAGCGTGTAGGCGTTCGGCATGGCGCCGCCGAGGCCGAGGCCGGTCAGAAAGCGCAGCACGGTCAGCGAGTGAATCGAGCCGGACCAGGCCGACGCGATGCTGATCAAGCCGAACAGCGCGGTAGAAAAAATCAGCGTGGTTTTACGGCCGAAGCGGTCGGCCACCGGACCGAACGCGAACGAACCGATCGTGAGACCGAACAGCCCGGCGCCGAACATCGGCGCGAGTTGCGGCGGCAGCAAACCGAACTGTGCCTTCAGCGAAGGCGCGATATAGCCGACGACGACGGTGTCGTAGCCATCGAGCAGCAAAATGAAAAAGCACAGCAACAACGTCACGATCTGAAACCGTGACATCTTGCGTTCGTCGATGAACGCCTGTACGGCGAGCGGGGGGTTTTGTGACGCCATCATTGTCTCCATATGGCCGCGATTAGTGGTGCGGCTCTGTTTTACTTATCTATTGCGTGGTGAGCGCGGTGAGCGCGGTGAGCGCGGTGTCATGAACCTGCGATTTCCTTCATGATTTCGGTGATGCGGCGTGCCATCCCGGCGATCTGCTCGCCTTCTTCGTGCACGCGCTCGGCGCGGTATTCGGCGAGCGAGCGCACCACGCTCAAGCTGCCGACGACGCGGCCATCGACATCGAAAATGGGCGCGGCCACGCCGAACACATCGGCATCGATTTCCGCGATCCCCACGGCATAGCCGCGCTTGCGGATATCGGCGAGCGACTTGCGGTAGTCCGGCCAGCTCGATCCGAGCGCGCCCGGCGTGCCCATTGATACGGCATCCTGATTTTCGAGGTACAGGCGCATCAGTTGCCGTTCGGGCAACCACGCAAGCACGGCGGTCGAGGTCGCGCCGCGCAGCAGCGGCATCGGGCGCCCGAGGCGGTAACTGAGATCCGAGTCGAGGTGGCCGTAGACGCCGATGGTGATCACGCGATCGCGAAACAGCCGGCACAGGTGCCACTTCTGTTCGCTCGCGAACGCGGGCAATTCGGCTTCGAGCGTCTGCATCGCGACCAGCAGCGGGTCCGATTCGGCAAGCTGCCGATGCAACTGGATGATGCGCGGCCCCAGACTGTAGCGTCCGGTGGCAACGGGCGCGACGAGCCCCGAGGCCGCAAGCTCGCGCAGATAGCGGTAGGTGGCGGAGCGCGTGAAGTCGAGCGCGGCGGCCAGTTCCTCCACGGACCAGACCGGGCGCCCCTTCTCGAACATGTCGAGCACGGACAGCATCCGCTCGAGGCTCGATGCCTTGTCCTCGCCCGGGTCCGGACGGCTGTCCTGCACCTCGGGCGACGTCTCGTGCTGCAGGTTCCGCATCCGGCTCATTTTCACAAAAATCTCAAATTACGGAATTTTTGTGAAAATACCACCTGACTGGAAAAAAGACCAGTCAGGTGATGTACCGGGTAACGGCGTTATTTCACGAACTCGTTGGTGAACAGCGTGTTCACCGGCTGCGTCGAGTGAATGACCTTCTCCTGCAGATACGCGTCCTGCACCTTGCCCACCACGGCGGGATCGAACTCGCCCGGGGTCAGCTTGGTCGGGAACACGTTTTTCGCGTAGTAGGTCAGCACCTTCGTGATGTAGGCCTGCTTGCCCGCATACGCCGGCACGGCCGCGATGAAGTCCTTGGCGGCCTGCTGCGGATCGCCCTCGATGTCGGTCATCGCATGCAGCGTGGCGTGGACGAACTTGCGCACGGTGTCGGGATCGGTGGCGATCTCCTTGTCCGAGGCGATGATGGCCTGCCCCATGCCGGGCGTGAAATCATCGGTGGGACGGTAGGTCACCTTCACGCCGGCCGCCTCGATGTTCGCACCCCACTCGGGGATGCCGACGATCCCGTCCGACTTGCCTTCGGCCACTTCCTGCCAGGCCGCCGGGCCGCCCGCGTGAATCGCCACGGCGCTCTTGTCGAGGTGCGCGGACCCGAGCATTCCGAGCGCCACGAAATACGAAGTGTCCTGATAGGACAGCACGGACAAGGTCTTGCCCTTCAGGTCGGCCGGCGAATTGATATGGCGATCGTCGCGCGTAATCAACTGATGCAGCGGATGGCCGCCGATCAGCGCCACGCCCTTCACCGGCACGTGGTTGCCGCGCAGGATGATCGGCGTGTCGCCCAGCGCGTCGCCGAGATCGCCGTTGCCCGCCGCCAGTTCCTTACCGGCATCCACGCCGCCGCCCACCGTGACCCAGCGCACGTGCAGACCTTCCTTTGCGTAGTAGCCCTTGCTGTCCGCGAGCGTGTACGGCGCGAACGCGGGCAAACCGGCCGGCGCGGGCAGCAGGAACGTGATGTCCTTGAGCGGCGCGGCGGCATGGGCGAACTGGCAGAGGCCGGCCAGCGCCACGGCGCCCGCCAGCAGTTTCTTTGCACGACTAAGGGTACGCATGATTTTTTTATCCTTCTGGGTCTGCGACTGTCAAACCGTGCGCATGCTGGCGCGCGGCAAATAATGGAGCACACGTTTTTCCACCCAGGCCACGCTCGCGTAGGCCAGGATCCCGATGACGGTCAGCGCGGTGATCGAGACGAACACCATCGCCGTATTGCCCTGCCCCTCGCCATAAATCAGCAGATAGCCGAGGCCCTTGTCGCCGCCGACGAGTTCGCCCACCGTCACCCCGATGACCGCGAGCGTCGAGGCGATGCGCAAGCCGGCAAACAGCGCCTGCATCGCGGACGGAAACTCGACGAGACGAAACACCTGCAGACGCGAGCCGCACATGGCGCGCACGAGGTTCACCATGTCGGGATCGACCGTGCGCACGGCGCCCAGCACGTTGACCATGACCGGGAAGAACACGATCAGCACGGCGACGAGAATCTTCGGGTAGATCGTGTAGCCCATCCACATCACGAACAGCGGCGCGAAGGCGACCTTCGGCGCGATCTGCAGCGCGAGGATGTACGGCGAGAGCACGGTCTCCGTGGCCGGCGACAAGCCCAGAATCACGCCGATGAACACGCCGAGCCCCGAGCCGACGACGAAGCCCACGATCACCTCCAGCGCCGTGACCATCGTATGCATGACGAGGTTTTCCTCGTGGAACATGCGCACGCCTTCGATCACCGTGGAAGAGAGTTTCGGCAGCACGAACTCGGGTACACCCAGCGCGCCGGGCAGCCATTGCCACGCGGCCAGAAACATCACCAGCAGAAGCGCGCTGCCCAACCCCATCTGATAACGACGGCTCATATTTTTTCTCCCCCGCTCAGCCGATATGCGCTTCTTCGCGCCCGACCTTCAGCAACTCCATCAGACGCGCCACGTAGTCGCCCATCGGCGCGAGCTTGCGGCGCGCGAGCGGGTTGTCGCGGCCGGGCAGGTCGATGACGATCTCTTCGATCACCGTCCCTGGCCGCTCGCTCATCACCAACACGCGGTCGGAAAGCGCGATCGCTTCGGACAGGTCATGGGTGATCAGCAGCGCGGTCTTGCCTTCGGTGGCGAGCATCTGCGCGAGATCCTGCTGCAGCACCATCTTGGTCTGGGCGTCGAGTGCGGAGAACGGCTCGTCCATGAGCAGGACGTCGGGTTCGGTGGCGAGCGTGCGCGCGAGCGCCGCGCGCTGGCGCATACCGCCCGATAGCTGATGCGGGTAATGCGCTTCGAATCCCTTCAGATGGCAGCGGCGCAGCAGATCGACGGCCTTCGGTCCGCGCTGCGCGGCGGGCGTGCGTCGAATCTCCATGCCGAGTTCGACGTTCTCCTGGATCGTGCGCCACGGCATGAGCAGGTCTTTCTGCAGCATGAAGGCGACTTCGCGCGAGGGGCCGGTGACGGGCTGGCCGCCCACGCGGACTTCGCCTTCGCTCGCCTTGTAGAGACCCGCGCCCATGTTGAGCAGGGTGCTCTTGCCGCATCCGCTCGGACCGATCAGCGCGACGACTTCACCCCGGCGGATCGACAGGCAGACATCGGTCACGGCCGTCATCGGCGCGTGGCCCTGCTTTTGGCCCTGCTTCTGGCCCGGTTTCGACGGGAAGCGCTTCGTGACGTGGCGATATTCGATTGCCAGATCCGCGTTCGCCTCGCCGCCTTTGAACCCCAACATCCGTCGTCTCCAAATTTGGTTTGGTTTCCCGTCGCGGAGCGATTATTCCATTAGTGGGTTGCAAAACCATCTATGGTTTCTCCTGATATTGAGCGGCGGCGATTGTCTCGATACTGCACAGGCGCCAATCCGGGGCCGGTGGCCGGGCGCCGCAACACATAACAACAGGCAGGGAAATTCAGGGATGAGTGCATCCACAATCGGCACGAACGTGCCGCAAGTCACGGCGCGGGCCAAGGTGCTCGGCCGCGCGCAATATGCGGGCGACCTCAAGGTGCCCGGCATGTTGCACGCCAAAGTGCTGCGCAGTCCTTACCCCAGTGCACGCATCGTCAGCATCGACGCGTCGGCCGCGCTCGCGCTGCCGGGCGTGAAGTGCGTACTCACTGGCCGGGATGCGCCGCGCGCGATGTGGGGCGTCCACCATAAGGAACGCCGGATCCTCGCTGAAGGCGTGGTGCGTTTCGCGGGCGAGGAAGTCGCCGTGGTCGCCGCCACGACCGAGGACATCGCGCGCGACGCGCTCGATCTGATCCGCGTCGAATACGAAGAGCTGCCGTCGATCCTGACGCCCGAAGAAGCGCTCGACGAGGAAGCGCCGGGCATCCATCCGGGGCGCAACAACGTCTCGCACGAGATGCAGATCGACGAAGGCGATGTCGAGGCGGGGTTCGGCGAGGCCGATCTCGTCCACGAGGCCACCTACACGACGCACCCGCAGTACCCCGGCTATATGGAACCGATGGGCACGGTCGCGATGCTCGACGCCGACGGCCGGCTGCAGGTGTGGACCGCGACGCAGTCGGTGTTCCAGGCGCGCGTGCGTCTGGCCGCGGCGCTGGAGTTGCCGCACTCGCGCATCCGCGTCACGCAGACGGTGGTGGGCGGCGGATTCGGCGCCAAGATCGTCGAGGACGCGAACAACCTGATCGCCGGCCTCGTCGCGCTCAAGACCGGCAAGCCGGTGCGCGTGGTCAACAATCGTCTCGAAGATTTCCTGGCCTGCTGCTCGAGCCTGCCCGAGCGCATCACGCTCAAGCTCGGCATGACGAAGGACGGCGTGATCACGGCCAAGCAGGTGCGCATCGTGGCCGATTGCGGCGCCTATAGCGGTTTGACGGCCGAAATCATGCACGTCTCGGCGATGCGCAGCGACAACATGCATCGGCTCAAGAACGTGCGCACGCACGCGACGCTCGTCTACACGAACAACCCGCCGCACGGCGCGTTTCGCGGCTTCGGCGGCACGCAGATGCTGTTCGCGCTGAACAGCCATATCGACGTCATGGCGCGCCAGCTCGGCCTCGATACGGTGGAGGTGCACAAGCGCAATGCAATCGGCGCGGGCGAGACCTCGGTGCACGGCTGGCAGATCGGCAGCACCGGCGTGAAGGAGTGTCTCGATCAGTGCGTCGAGGCAATCGGGTATCGGGCGAAACGCGACGCGAAACGCGATACAAAAGCGGCCTCGGGCATCAAACGGCGCGGTGTGGGCGTCGCGGCGGCCATGCACGTGAGCGGCAATCGCACGATGGGCAACTGGGACGGCTCGACCGTCAATATCCGCATCAATGAAGACGGCCGCGTGATCGTGCAGAGCGGCGAGAGCGACATGGGCCAGGGCGCGATGACGATGCTCGCGCAGGTCGTGGGCCACGAACTGAATGTGCCGCTCGCGAGCATCCACGTGATGCCGCCCGACACCGACACCTCGCCCTACTCGATCGGCACGCTCGCCTCGCGCGTCACGATCAACGCGGGCAATGCGGCGATCCTCGCGGGACGCGCCGCGCGCGAGCGTCTGTTCGATGCAGCGTCGCAGAAGCTCCAGGTGAGCGCCGACCGGCTCGAACTGGCCGACGGTTTCGTGCGCGCGATCGACCACCCCGACACGAAGATGAGCATGGGCGACGCCGCCAAACTGCACATCTGGCGTCACGGCGGCGAGGGGCTGCAAGTCAGCGCCACGTTCGACCCCAAGACGGTCATGCACGCGAAAGTGCACGGCAACATCGCGCCCGCCTATTCGTTCGCGGCGCAGGCCGTGGAAGTCGAAGTCGATACGGAAACGGGCCGCGTCGCGGTGCTGCAGAGCTTCGTCTCCGACGACTGCGGAAAGGCCTTCAATCCGCTGGCCGTGCACGGCCAGAGCAACGGCGCGGCGGTGCAGGCGCTGGGCTGGACGCTGTACGAGCACCTGCAGGTCGAAAACGGCCGCATCGCCAACGGCAACTTCGCCGACTACACGATGCCGACCACCGACTCGGTGCCGATCATGCGCTCGGGCATCGTCGAATCGAACGATCCGAACGGGCCGTACGGCGCCAAGGGCGCGAGCGAAACGGCCATCCTGCCCGGCGCGGCCGCGATCGCCAACGCGGTGTTCGACGCCATCGGCGTGCGGATCGTCGACCTGCCGATCACGCCGGAAAAAGTGCTGGCCGGCTTGCAGGCACAGAAGCAGGCCTTGAAGGAGACCCCGAACCATGCGTGAATTCGACTTCCTCGAACCCACCACCGTGGCCGAGGCGAGCCGGATGCTCGCCGAACATGGCGACGACTGCCGCGTGATCGCGGGCGGCACGGCGCTGATGCTGGCCATGCGCCAGCGCATGGTGGTGCCGACGCACCTCGTTTCGATCGCCCGCATCGACGCGCTGCGCGGCATCAGCTTCGATCCGGCGCGGGGCCTGCGCATCGGCGCGCTGTCGCGTCATATCGACGTGGCCGATGCACCGGTCGTGCGCGAGCACTATCCGATGCTGGCCGACATGGCCGCGCACCTCGCCAATCCGCAGGTGCGCCACCAGGGCACGTTCGGCGGCAATCTCTGCTACGCCGATCCGGCCACCGATCCGCCGACCTGCCTGATGGCGCTCGGCGCGAGCGTGGTGCTCGGCAGCGCGCGCGGCGAACGCGTGCTGTCGATGGAAGACTTCCTCGTCGACTACTACACGACCGCGCTCGAAGCGGACGAAATCGTCGTCGAAATTCGTGTGCCCGTGCCGGCCCGCGACCTGGTCGGCAAGCACACGCGCTATCTGCGCACGGCCGCCGAGCATCGGCCGCTCGTGAGCGTCGCGCTCGCCGCGCGTCGCCATGGCAACGTCTGCGGCGGCGCGCGTCTCGTGGTCGGCGCGTCCACCGCGATTGCCTGCCGCGTGCCGCGCGCCGAAAGCTTCCTCGCCGGCCGCGCCATCACGCCCGAGATCGCCGAGGAGGCCGCGTCGATCGTCGCCGCCGACATCGAGCCGGTCTCCGATCAGCGCGGCAGCGCCGACTATCGGCGCCAGATGGTGCGCGTCGTCACGCGCCGCACGATTGCCGAACTGTTCGGCCTGGCCGATCACGAGGATTCCACGACATGAGCAAGCATCTGATCGAAGTCACCGTCAACGGTGAACCCCACAGCGTGGAGGTGCCCGCGCATCGCATGCTGTCCGACTTCCTGCGCGACGACCTGTATCTGACCGGCACCAAGCGCGGCTGCGAAACGGGCACCTGCGGCGCGTGCTCCGTGCTGATCGACGGCGAAGTGGTCAAGTCGTGTCTGTCGCTGGCCGTGCAGGCCAACGGCCGCAGCCTCACCACGATCGAAGGTCTCGCGCAGGGCGACACGCTGCATCCGCTGCAGGAAAGCTTCATGGAATGCGGCGGGCTGCAATGCGGCTACTGCACGCCGGGTTTCATCATGGCATCGTGCCACCTGCTCGCGAAAAACCCGCACCCGAGCGCCGATCAGGTGCGCGAGGGACTCAATGGCAATTTGTGCCGATGCACGGGCTACGCCCAGATCGTCGAATCGGTGCTCGACGCAGCGGAGAAAATGCATGGAAATTGAAAAGAAAGTCACCGTGGCGGCCACGCCCGCCCAGGTCTGGACCCTCTTGCTCGACGCGCATGCGATGGCCGGCTGCGTGCCCGGCATGCAGTCCGTCGACGTGATCAGCCCCACCGAATACGTGGGCGTCATCAAGGTCAAGATCAGCTTCATCTCGGCCACGTTCAAGCTCAATACGAAGATCGTCGAGCAGCGCGAGCCCGAGTACATGCGCATCGAGGGGACCGGCGAAGATGCGTCGGTGGCCAGTTCGCTCAAGCAGCAAAGCGAGATCTTCGTGGCCGCGCTGCCCGACGGCAACACCGAACTGCGCATGCTGGTGCGCGTGGATGTGCTGGGACGTCTGGGCACATTCGGGCTGTCGGTCATGAAGACCAAGGCCGATCGCATGTGGGACGAGTTTTGCCAGAATTTCGCGAAGCAGCTTGGGGGCGATGTGCCTGCTGTTGCGGCTGCGGCGGCGAGCGCTTCCGCTTCTGCTTCTGCAACCCCGGCGGCTTCGACGGCCGCAGCGGTCGCGCAGGCGCCGGTGGCCCCGACTCCGGTCGCAGCACCCGCACCCGCCGCTGCCGCCGCCAGCCCCCGCGCGCCGTTGACGGGCACGGTCAACGGCCACGAGGCCCATCGCGCGGCGGTCTCCGACGGCGGCTGGTGGTCGCGTATGATCGGCGGCCGCGCGAGCGCGGGCAAACGCATCCACGTCGAGCTGCGGCGCGGCGACACGCTCGTCAAAGCCGACTGGCCCGCCGAAGCGGCGGCCGACTGCGCGTCCTGGTTGCGCGACGTATTGAGCTGAACCGTCCGCCCCGCTCCGCTCGAGCTTAGGCCCGGTGCGGGGGACGCGTTATCATCTGGCCAGAACGGCGCCGCACGCACGCCCCCGACCGAATCATCAAAATGCCTCCATCGCACAACAAGCCCGATACATCCCCGGAATCCGACGCCGCCGACCCGCGCGAGGCCGAAGCCGGACCCTACCTGGTCCCCGGCCTCGAACGCGGCCTGCGCATCCTCTCCGAGTTCTCCGCGCGCGAACCCATACTGAGCGCGCCGGAGCTTTCGCGCCGTATCGGCATTCCGCGCACCACGACGTTCCGTCTGCTGCAGACGCTCCAGTCGCTCGGCTTTCTCGAGCGCGCCCCCGGCGAGCGCTCGTTCAAGCTCGGCGTGGCCGTCCTGCGTCTGGGCTTCGAATATCTGAACTCGCTCGAACTGACCGACTTCGCGACGCCGATTCTCGACTCGCTGCGCGACGCCACCGGCCACAGCGCGCACCTGCTGATCCGCGACGGACGCGACATCGTGTTCGTCGCCAAGGCGCAGGCCGTCAATCCGATGTTCAATTCGGTGCGCGTGCATGTGGGCTCGCGTCTGCCCGCGCATGCGACGCTGCATGGCCAGGTGCTGATGGGCGACTTCACGCTGGGCGAACTGCGCCAGCTCTACCCCGAATCGCAGCTCGAACGTTTCACCGAACGCACGCCGGCCACGATCGACGACCTGTATCAGCGCATTCGCGAGATTGCGCGCCAGGGGTACGGGATTAGCCAGGAATCGTACGAACGCGGCATCTCGGCCATCTCGGCGCCGGTGCGCGACGCCAAGGGAGAGATCGTCGCCGCCATCACGATCACGATCCTGCAGCCCGATCTCGACGCCGCCGAGCGCGCATCGCTCGCTGCCGCCGTCTGCGGGGCCGCGCTGGACCTCTCGGCGCGTCTGAACTACGCGCCACGCGCCGACGATCCGACCTCCGCCGTCGCCGGGCGCAGAATGCCATCCGCCGCCTGAATTACGTTTCACATATGAAACGCCGAGCCGTCACAGAGAAATAAAACAACAGGCTCGGCTGTTCGCTTCATACTGTTCCCGTCCGCGCGCGATCCGTCCGCGCCCCGCCGCCGTTGTCCGGAATCAATCGGAAGCCCCGTTTTTTATGGGGTTTATACTTAATTCGCCGATTTAATTTCTTCTGGCCGACGCGCCGCTTCTATAATATCCACGAATAAATTACTGTTCCTTTAGTGGAACACGAGGGCCAAGACTCCCTCGGCAACTTGGCCGATCCGGGCGCTATCCGCCAACGAGGCGACGCATCGGACCCACGACGCTCCTCTAGCAAGGTGGAAGAGACATGCAAGAGCATCCGAAGAATTTCAATCCGTTCCTGAAGCCGTGGCAGGCGCCGCAGCCGAACAACGTCGCCGGCAAAGGCGCGATCGAGCAGCCGGGCCAGGTCGCGAACATCGTCTGGCAGACGCGCCCGGCCGAGCCCACCCAGTACGAAAACGATCTTGGCGACGCGCTCGAGAAAGTGTTCGACAGCGGCGCCACCGAACTCGAAGACGTCGCGGCCGGCTTGAACCGCATTGGTTTTCGCACCCCGGACGGCGCGGCGTGGACCGCCGAGCGGTTCGCCGCCGAAATGCGCCTGCGCGCCGAGTAAGAGCCTCGAATAAGTGCCTCGAAGAAACAATTCATAGGGAATCCTCATGGCATCCACCCAAACCGAACGCAGCGCGGATCCGGTCCGCGACTATCTCGACAGCGGACTGCGCAACTACTGGTATCCGGTCGCGCCGAGCTGGCAGGTCGGCAACGCGCCGGTCGGCATCACGCGCCTGGGCGAGCAGATCGTCCTGTGGCGCGACCAGGCCGGCGTCGTGCATGCGCTGGAAGACCGTTGCCCGCACCGCGGCGCGCGCCTGTCGCTCGGCTGGAACCTGGGCGATCACGTGGCGTGCTGGTATCACGGCGTCGAAGTCGATGGCGGCGGCACCGTGCAGAAAGTGCCGGCCGTGGCTTCGTGCTCGCTCGAAGGCAAGACCTGCGTGAAGTCGTATGCGGTCTCGGAGCAGGCCGGCGCGATCTTCCTGTGGTTCGGCGACGAAGCGCATAGCGAGCCGCAACCGCTCGATCTGCCGGTGGAACTCGTGAGCGACGAGTATTCGCACTTCCTGTGCATGTCGAACTGGAACTGCAACTATCAGTACGCGATCGACAACGTGATGGACCCGATGCACGGCGCCTATCTGCACGCGGTATCGCACTCGATGGCCGACGGCGACAAGCAGGCCGAGATGCGCGTGCGTCAGACCGACACCGGCATGGTGTTCGAGAAGGTCGGCCAGCGCGACGTGAACTTCGACTGGGTCGAACTCGGCGAGACCGGCACGCTCTGGCTGCGCCTCGAGATTCCCTATCGCAAGAAGTTCGGCCCGGGCGGCAACTTCGGCATCATCGGCTTTGCGACGCCCGTAGATGACGAGCACTGCCAGGTTTATTTCTGGCGCACGCGCAAGCTGTCCGGCTGGCAGCGCGACACGTGGCGCTTCATGTATCGCAATCGCCTCGAAGGCCTGCACTGGGCCGTGCTCGAACAGGACCGTCACGTGCTCGAATCGATGGCGCCCAATGCACGCGACCACGAACGGCTGTATCAGCACGACCTCGGCCTCTCGCGGGCGCGCCGCATGATGCGTCAGCGTGCGCAGCAGCATCTCGACGAGTTGGCGGCGTTCAAGGCGCAGAAAGCGCAGCAAGCGCAGAAACCGGAACAAGCGGGAGCGGCGGTCCATGGCTGACGCAGCCGCAGCGATCCCTCTGGCCGGCCGCCGCGTGGTGGTGACGGGCGGCGCGCGCGGACTCGGCGCGGCGTTCGTCGAAGCGCTCGTACAGAGCGGCGCGCGCGTCGTGTTCGGCGACGTGCTCGAAGACGCCGGCCACGCGCTCGCGCAGCGGCTCGCGGCCGCCGGCCACGACGCGACCTTCGTGCCGCTCGATCTGTCCGATCCGGCGCGCGTGAACCACTTCATCGAAGCGGCCGCGCAGGCGCTGCAAGGCATCGACGCGCTCATCAACAACGCGGCGATCACGAACTCGGGCGGCAAGCCCGCCGACGCGCTTTCGATCGAGACGTGGGATGCGGTCATGGACGTCAACGTCCGCGGCACGTGGCTCGCCAGCATCGCCGCGCGTCCGTATCTCGCCGAGAGCGGGCGCGGTGCGATCGTCAACCTCGCATCCGATACCGCGCTGTGGGGCGCGCCGAACCTGCTCGCCTATGTCGCGAGCAAGGGCGCGGTGATCGCGATGACGCATTCGCTCGCGCGCGAGTTCGGCGCGCAAGGCATCACGGTCAACGCGATCGCGCCGGGGCTGACCGAAGTCGAGGCCACGGCCTACGTGCCGGCCCAGCGCCACGAGTACTACCTGAAGGGCCGGGCCATCACGCGCGCGCAGGTACCCGCCGACGTGACCGGACCCGTGCTGTTCCTGCTGAGCGATGCCGCCCGTTTCGTTACCGGACAACTGCTGCCCGTGAACGGCGGCTTCGTCATGAACTGATACCCCGCAGCGCCCTGCTGCAACAAGACAGTGGAGAAGACAATGGCTGATGCAGATCTCGCACCGAAGTCCTGGGACCAACCCGAGAGCGCGAGCTTCGGCGACTGGCTCGAATCGCGCGTGGCGCGCTTCGCCACGCGCCGCTACGACTGGGACGCACTCAAGTTCCAGGCCGACTACGATCCGAAGTACCGCCGCGCGCAAATGCGCTACGTGGGCACGGGCGGCACCGGCGTGGCCAAGGATGCCAATACGGTTCCCGCCGGCGCCTTCACGTTCTCGACGATGGTGATCCCGGCCGGCCATATCGGACCGAGCCACATCCATATCGACGTCGAAGAAATCTTCTTCGTCATGCGCGGCAAGATGAAGGTCGTGTGCGAGCGCGACGGCGAGCGTTGGGAAGCGATTCTCGGCGAGCGCGATCTGATTTCGGTGCCGCCGGGTGTCTATCGCGAAGAGCACAACATCGGCGACGAAGATGCGCTGATGTGCGTGATGCTCGGTTCGCCGAAGCCGATCACCCCGACCTATCCGCCGGATTCGCCGCTCGCGAAGATCAAGCGCGAGATGCAGAACAAGTAAGCAGTACGAGAAAAACCAGGGGCCGTGTGCCCCGAACCCGGAGTTCCCCGCGATGACCGGCAGTGCACAAGAGATCGCCTTCGAAACGCGGCTCGACGTTTTTCCCTTGCAGCAGGCCGAGATCGGCGCGCAACGCGTGATCGGTTATCGCGCGACTGTTGCGCGCGAGGCTGCACGGTCCGCGTTGCCGGTCGTGTTGCTGCATGGCATCGGGTCCGGGGCCGCCTCCTGGGTGCAGCAGCTCGAAGCGCTTGGTAACCCGGGCAACGCGCGCGCGGTCTATGCGTGGGATGCGCCGGGCTACGGCGTCTCGACACCGGTCTCGCCCGCCTCGCCGCAAGCCGGCGATTACGTCGAAGCGCTGGCCGCGTGGCTCGATGCGTTGGGGCTTAAGCGCATCGTGCTCGTCGGTCATTCGCTCGGCGCGATCATCGCGGGCGCGTTCGCGCAGGCGCATCCGTCGCGCGTGGCCGGGCTGTTGCTGATTTCGCCCGCCGCCGGCTACGGCAAAGCCGAAGAAGCGGTACGCATCGAGAAGCGCGACAACCGCCTCGCGATGGTGGCCGAGCTTGGACCGCAAGGGCTCGCCGAAAAGCGCGCGGGCAACATGCTCTCGCCGCAAGCCGGCGAAGCCGCGCGCGCATGGGTGCGCTGGAACATGTCGCGCATCGTGCCGGCCGGCTACGCCCAGGCGACGCACCTGCTCGCCAACGCGGACCTCGCGGGGCATGTGGCGCAATTCGCGGGTCCCATCGCCGTGGCCGTCGGCGCGCAGGACGCGATTACGCCGCCGGCAGGCTGCGGCCGTATCGCCGAGGCCGCGCGCACGACCTTGCGGATCCTGCCCGGCGCCGGACACGCGGGCTATATCGAAGCCCCCGAGGCCTATACCGCCTTGATCGACGCTTTTTGCCAGCGCGTCGAATCCGCCGGGGGCCTCGCATGAGCACCCTCGATCTCGGCGATACCCTCGGTGATACCGACACCGACGCCGGTAGTCAGTACAACGTACCAGGTTTGGAACGCGGCCTGCGGGTCCTCGCAGCGTTTTCGCGCGAGGAACCCGTACAGGACGCGACCGTGCTCGCGCGCCGTCTGAACATTCCGCGCACGACGATGTTTCGTCTGCTGCAGACGCTGGAGACGCTCGGCTTCGTCAAGCGCGAACCGTCCGGGCGCGGCTATCGCCTCGACGCCGCCGTGCTGCGTCTGGGCTTCGAACACTTCAGCGGCCAGGATCTCACGGAGCTGGCGCAGCCGCTGCTCGAAGCCTTGCGCGACAAAACCGGCTTCACCGCGCACCTGCTGATCCGCGACTGGCGCGACGTGGTGTTCGTGGCCAAGGCGCAGAGCCAGGGCTCGGCATTCGGCGCCGTCAAGGTCCAGGTCGGCTCGCGCCTGCCCGCCCATGCGACGACCCACGGTCTGCTGCTGATGGGCGACCTCGCGCTCGACGGCCTGTACGCGCTGTATCCCGAGAACCCGCTGCAGCAATACACGCCGCAAACCCCGGCGACGGTCGCGGCGCTCTTCGAGCAGGTCCGCACGAGCACGCAACGCGGCTACGCCACCGGCGAGTCGTCGTTCGAACACGGCATTTCGGTGGTCAGCGCGCCGGTCTACAACGAGGAAGGCCATATCGCCGCCGTGGTGTCCGTCACGATTCCCGCGCCGCGCATCGCGCCGCAACTGATCGAGAGCGGACTAATCGAGCAGGTCTGCGATGCCGCGCGCGAGTTGTCGCTGCGGCTCGGTCACCGGCCTCGCCCTCACGCAGCAGGCGCCCAACGCGCAACGAACGTATCAAGACTGAGGATGCAATGATCCAGATCGACCTGAGCGGCCAGGTGGCCGTGGTTACCGGCGGTTCGTCCGGCATCGGGCTGGCGACGGCCGAACTGTTCCTGCAAGCCGGCGCGAGCGTCGCGATCTGCGGACGCGACCCCGAGCGGCTTGCCCAAGCCGAAGCGGGTCTGCGCGAAAAATTTCCGGGCGCGCAATTGCTGGCCGCCCGCTGCGACGTGCTCGACGCGGCCGAAGTCGAAGCCTTCGCGGCGCAGGTCGAAGCCCGTTTCGGCCGCGCCGACATGCTCGTCAACAACGCGGGCCAGGGCCGCGTCTCGACGTTCGCGAACACGACCGACGACGCCTGGCGCGAAGAACTCGACCTGAAATATTTCAGCATCCTGCGCCCGACCCGCGCGTTCCTGCCGATGCTGCGCCGCGCGCCGCAGGCGGCGATCGCCTGCGTGAATTCGCTGCTCGCGCTGCAGCCGGAGCCGCATATGGTCGCGACGTCGTCGGCGCGCGCCGGGGTGCTCAACCTCGTGCATTCGCTCGCGATCGAACTCGCGCCCGAGCGCGTGCGCGTCAACTCGATCCTGATCGGCATCGTCGAATCGGGGCAATGGCGCCGCCGTTTCGCGACCCAGGCCGAACCCGGCCAGAGCTGGGAAGACTGGACCGGCGAGATCGCGCGCAAGAAAAACATTCCGCTGGGCCGCTTCGGCCTGCCTGCCGAAGCCGCGCAGGCGCTCTTCTTCCTGTCCACGCCGTTGTCGTCCTACACGACCGGCAGCCATATCGATGTTTCCGGAGGCAATGCCCGTCATGTCTGAAAATAAAAAAACTACCGTCGGTGAGTTGATCGCAGCCTTCCTGGAACGATGCGGCGTGCAAACGGCGTTCGGCGTGATTTCGATTCACAACATGCCGATCCTCGATGCGATCCATACGCGCGGCAAGATCCGCTACGTCGGTTCGCGCGGCGAGGCCGGCGCCGTCAACATGGCCGACGGTCTCGCTCGGGTGACGGGCGGCCTCGGCGTCGCGTTCACGAGCACGGGCACGGCCGCCGGCAACGCGGCCGGCGCGATGGTCGAAGCGTTGACGGCGGGCACGCCGGTGCTGCACATCACGGGGCAAGTCGAAACGGCCTATCTGGACCAGGACCTCGCCTATATTCACGAGGCGCCGGATCAGCTGAGCATGCTCGAATCGATTTCGAAGAAGGCGTATCGCGTGCGCTCGGTCGAGACCGCGCTCGCCACGGTGCGCGAAGCCGTGCGCGTGGCAATGACCGCGCCGGCCGGTCCGGTCAGCGTCGAGATTCCGATCGACATCCAGAGCGCGCTGATCGACTGGCCCGAAGACCTCGACGCGCCGCACATCACGACGCTCACGCACGACAGCGCACGCGTGGCGAAACTCGCCGACGCCCTGGTGCAGGCGAAGCGTCCGCTGATCTGGCTCGGCGGCGGCGCGCGGCGCGCGCGCAAGCAGGTGCAGCGCCTCGCGGCGCTCGGCTTCGGCATCGTGACCAGCGTGCAGGGTCGCGGCATCCTGCCCGAAGATCACCCGTCCACGCTCGGCGCGTTCAACGTGCAGGGCCTCGTCGAAGATTTCTACAAGACCTGCGATGCGATGCTCGTGGTCGGCTCGCGTCTGCGCGGCAATGAAACGCTGAAGTACAAACTGGGCCTGCCGCAACCGCTCTATCGCGTCGACGCCGATGCGCTCGCCGACAACCGCGGCTATCGCAACAAGCTGTTCGTGCACGGCGACGCCGAGGCCGTGCTCGACGAACTCGCGACGCTGCTCGAAGGCCGCATGCAGATCGATCCGCACTTCGCGGACGATCTCTCCGCGACGCGCGCGAAGGCCACCACCGAGACCGTCGACGGGCTCGGGCCGTACAGCCGCCTCGTCGATGCGCTGCAAAAAGCGGTGGGCCGCGATTACAACTGGGTGCGCGACGTCACGAT
>Ga0131853_10002611_pt1 | contig 32194 bp, 19 predicted proteins | sample TergutLab28metaG_FD_92764 | JGI IMG/M metagenome (GOLD analysis project Ga0131853, IMG submission 92764) | Labiotermes labralis P1 segment gut microbial communities from Petit-Saut dam, French Guiana - Lab288 P1 (version 2) (version 2) | ecosystem: Host-associated > Arthropoda: Insects >... | reverse complement strand
TAACATGCACTGCAGTGTGTGTTAACAAAGTACAGTAACATGCACTGCAGTGTGTGTTAACACAGCACAGTAACATGCACTGCAGTGTGTGTTAACACAGCACAGTAACATGCACTGCAGTGTGTGTTAGCACAGTAACATGCATTGCAGTGTGTGTTAACACAGCACAGTAACACACACTGCAGTGTGTTGTGCACTGTAAGTTTGCTTTACTTTTTGTGATCATGTAAACATCCAGCTTCAGTGTTCATTTGATATGTATAGATAATGTTCCTTTTGCTGCTTATATCTTATGAAGCCAGTGCCTGCAGTAACTGGTGTCAGGTAGCGTGATCATTTCAAAGTATGTATGAATTGAATATAATTGTATGATGTTCACACTACATACATTGCATTGTGGTGCATTAGATGAACCACATTGCACATTTTTGTGCTCGGAATCTGTTAAAGTGTGTGATTTTGTACCAAATTAATGCTTTTGTTCTATAATGTTAATTTTTAAAAAATGCTGTGTTTTGGTAAGGCAGTAATTTTTATTAAATGTGATTTGGATTTATAAACACCATCTTTACGTTTTTAATTTGGCGAAGAAACATGTTGTGCAGTGAACGTGTAATGTAACGTTGTGGCACGTGTGCATAACCATTGTTGCTGTGGAAAAATAACAATATATTTTGTGTGAGTTGTTGAGCTGCATGTCACTGTGAGATATGTACAAGTACTGAGTGTTGCGCAGTAATGCTGTCATGTTAAATTTATATGGCAGGCAACAAAATAAACATACGCATGTCTTCATGTTGTGCTGCACTGAAACAGAAGAATGTTCATTTGTTCACTGCCTTCTACAGGCCTACAATTTGGCTGAACATATAATGACGGATAAGTCATTGCACGATTTCTCAGTTTTTGTAAGTGGTGCCATGAAACATTTTATTATATGAAACAGAATTATTCAATAATGGAGTAATAAGTATCAAATATTATGATTGTGTGTCTGTATTCTTGCCGTTGTTATCCAGCATGCAAAACACATCTTTTCTGTGCAGTATTATGTTGTCATGTGTGACCTGTCTGACTGTACCGTGTTTTCTCACATTACCTCATAAACAGCACAAATTTCAGAAACCAAGTTACTAACATTCAGTGTGTGTTTTGATTTTCTGTACAACTTTTTTCTGAAACGATTCACCATCTAAGAAGAATTCATTGAGATATAGTGCACTACACACTACACAGTATACACTACACACTACATGTTACACAGTATACACTACACACTATACACACTACACATTACACAGTACACACTACACATACTACACACACTACATACTACACATACTACACATTACACAGTATACACTACACACACTACACATTACACAGTATACACTACACATTACACAGTATACGCTACACATTACACAGTATACGCTACACGCTACACATTAAACACTACACACTACACATGTCTTCATGTAAAGTACCCTTAATTCTCATCAGACTGCAGTCACACTTTACTTTTATTAAGAGATTTTCAAAAAACCTGAACCATAAGATCTCATGACATTCCATTGGGAACCGAGTTGTTCCCTGCTGACAGACAGATGGACAGACAGACATGACAAAGCTAATAGTCACTCTTCACAGTCCTGCAATTGTGGCTGAGGAAGCTGTATTCAGAGCAGTTATAAGTGATGTGAATATTTGGAGGCATCAGTTGTTACTCAGCGTGAGGAGCACAACTTTATAAACAGATGGTCCATTTGTTTGTCCTCACAGATTGAAGTACCTCAGCTTCTGAAGTCTGAAGTACTGAAGATGGCACAGCTGAAATCAGCCCAGAATCTCGCTACTCCCACACCAGCAACAGTCACACAATCTCCTGCTAATAGTAAGAAGTGCCATAAGTGCACATTGTCATGTCATATTTTGTGCCTTGAGTTTGCATGTGGTTGAAGGTATAGTTTTCTCTGTGAATTCATTAAGGTATACAGGGGAAGGTGATGTTTAGGTCCACTTGTTGTGTTAACCTGAACATTAGATTGAGGTGAATGGTCAGCATCACACCTTGGTCACTTTACCCCCCCATGAACAAACCCCTGGTACCCATTGAATAGGAGACTGATTGGGTTTGGGTTAGGTTGTAGTATTTTCTGTTGGAAATGCAGATGGTGCTGTACTGGGGGTACAGTAGAGTGTGGGCTGGGCTGACAGCTGAGGGGGTCACTGTTAGCCATGCCCACCCAGAGCTCACAAGTCACTATGTGATGCACGAACAGATGCAAGCTGTCTTTGTCAACATTTGGTGTGAGTGCTGGGAATGAGAGTGCCTGTCATTGCGCTCTATGTGCATGCTCCTGCGTGCTATGTTGGGGTGGCTTTCACTTGACTTGTGAAGGACAGAATGTAGCAGCTTAGCCACAGGTCAGAATGTACTTCTTTGTGTCAATATACAAATGACAGAAGAACATTTGTTACAGCAGAAAGTCTTAAAAAATACTGCCCTTAAAACCACATGTTCTTTTTTCTAACCTATTCTGCACATCACAGTGCCAGCTATGAGCATTGATTAAATAGATATGTACCTGAACATCGATCATGTACACTACCCTGTGATACTGCTGCCTGCCCACTTCATATACTGTCTACGTACTACTGGATACTTGTGCATCAGGCCGTATTCATTCATTCATTCATTCATTTATTCACCGCTGTATGTTGGACTCACATAAGCCTTTCAGTAAAATGTATACACTACAGAACTTCCAACAAGCTCCAATAATACTGTGGTCTGAAGTGGTTCCTTTTACCTTTGATATTCTTTGACCTCCTTGTCACTGTTTCATGTAAGGTTGACCCTGTCCATGCCCTGAAGGCATGTAGGGGGAGTAGTGGTTAAGGATCCACTGCTTCTTAACCCTTGTGGTGGGTGGATGTGAGTGATCAACATCATCATCCCGCACTTCCTTTACCCTCAGGAGAGAACCATGGCACTCTCTCAGTAGGAGGTTGGTTGGCCAGTCTGAACATTTGGGAAAAGAGAAAAATCTCTTGCAACTACCGGGATTGAAACCCTGGACTGTCTAACCTGTAGCCTACTCACTATACTGACTGTTGTGGTTCCACACGTTCATGTAAACCGGTCGTGAAGTTGGAACTGCTCTTCTGTAGTCCTCAACATGGGCAGGCTTGTCTGGCCTGGGGGTGGTCATTCTCATTGTGGGGTTATTAGTCAGATTGCCTTTATACCTGAAGCCCATATCGAGCATAACGAGTCATGTTCTGATGTGGGGTTTTTCTGTCTTTTTATATCTGTCATTTTTTATGCAGTTAAATTTTGTGTATGTGGCTCAGTTGGAGAACAGGCCCTGCTGCTGGTAGATCAGTTTGGACATGGATAAGGTGACCTACAGAACACAGTTGTGATGTGGACTGTGGTGAAAAGTAAAATTAAAAAATAAATTTACAAGGCATTGGAAACATTAATGTTTACAGCACAGAGTGTACTGCCTCTCAGAGAAATAAGACTGTCAGCCATTGCTCAGCAAATTGAAACTACCAGGAAAGTAGAGAGAGGCATAAACTACAGTGGGTCCAGCAGGAAAATGTGCTGTTAGATTGAACTGAAGCTATATAAAGTGCTGGATTGCCGCACTTCTGCTGTGTGTATTATATGTTTGGTATAATATGATTGTGTGTGTGTGTGTGCATACTGTAATGGTTTATTGTTTCTGTTTTTGTAACATTTCAGTCACTGGAGTTGCATGACCCTGTGATATGGGGAGGCTTTGGTATTCTTTCCTATTCATTGTTTCTCTTGACCGTTTTTCTTGTTTAATATGTGCTGTCATCTCTTATATAACAATGTGTGGAGGAGGGGTACATAGCAAGAAATAGTTTTCCAAGGTTCAACCAAGAAATCCATTTCAATTGAAATACAAATCCATTTAATTGTTCCTAAATGCCTACAGATGTTCCAGATGTCAGCACCTACCAGTACGATGAGACGTCAGGATACTATTATGATCCGCAGACCGGTCTGTATTATGATGCCAGTTCTCAGTACTATTACAATCCGCAAACCCAGCAGTTCCTCTACTGGGATGCAGAAAAGCAAACTTACCTGCCTGCACCTGTGTCAACAGAGGATGCTAATGCAGGGAAAGATGAAGGGAAGAAGGTGAAAGAAAAAGACAGACAAGACAAAGTGAAAGTGGCGAAGAAAATAGCGAAGGTTAGTGATGATTATGCGTCATCTGTGAAATAAATTAGCAAAGGATTGACTGTAGCACTGTTCATGGCTACACAGAACCTGGTACAAAACTGTACAAAACTGTACAAAACTGTACAAAACTGTACAAAACTGTACAAAACTGTACAAAACTGTACAAAACTGTACAAAACTGTACAAAACTGTACAAAACTGTACAAAACTGTACAGTTTCCAGCACTGTCTGTCTTGTGGATTTTTTGCAGAGCAGTAAATTTGTTTGTTTTCAAGTGAAGCTGTTGTGTGGCTGTACGTACAGAAGGCTTGACATACCGGTTTTCTGTAATAAGCATCTGAAAGATATCCATGGGCATTCTCCTAATGGTGCTACAGTATCATCTGATTTTTTTTTTTTTTTAAAAAAGGGGTCTTGAACACCAGGACACCACTGTCTAAATTTGTTATGGCATGTTGTGTAGGATATCTTTCTTTTGTAGGTGTCCACAATGAGAACCCTCTATATTATACTGTATAGCATATTCAGGAACAAAGTAACAGTTTAGGCCCTCTTTGTGGCACCAAACCACAAAAGGGAATTGAAGTCTGTTACACACAGTGTATAAAACTGGGCTGTATGCACTGATCATGTGCCTGCACTAGGTGATGCAGTGTGCTGCAATAAGATTGGCAGTGTGAGACATGCTTTGACCAATCATATGCTGTGTAGTAGGACTCCACTTTCACCTGAATTCCCTGTACATAACTAAAGTATAAACCAATGCACTTGTTTTATAGGACATGGAACGATGGGCCAAAACATTGAACCAGAAGAAGGACAGTGCTCGTCAGAATTTGGCTCTAGTGTCTAATGTGCTTCCATCATCCAAATCAATTGGTGCAGCTGATGCTGGTTATGCAGTTCTTGAGAGAAAAGAACGGCCGACTATGGACTTTCAAGTTACTCCCTTTGACGAACCTGCAGAAAAGCAGGCAGATCCTCCTTCTCCACAGGTATGTCAGTGAAAACTCACCACTGTGCAAGTAATTGTAAAGTGAAACTGTTACTGTTCATGCTGTGAAGGCACGTGAGGGAAGTGGTGGAATAGCTGCACTTATTTTTGGTGTGCTGTTTGGAGGCAAAAGGATGTGAGAGAGATCTGGGATGTAACAGAACCAGGTTGGACAGTGATTACAGATTGGAGGTCATAAAAGTTAAGAATGTAGCAGGAAAGATGTAATTCTTGTGACATACACAATGCAGGCTGGAACTGTTGGGTGTTCCGCTTGATTCCTGATAGATTGCATGTTGCGGTATAGGTTATGCAGATTGTTGCGTAACTGTTTAGATGTGGTGCTTGACAGGTTTTGGTTTGGGGCGCATCGGCATGATGTTGGCAGAAGGAAAAATAAGTTTATTTGATATTACATCGTAATGAAAATCATCACACATCGGTAATGGTCATAAATGCCAGTACAAATGAAAGTCTTGGTAGTCAGTAATGTAGATGAAATCATTGATCTTGAAGAAATGGGCAAGGGTCTGTTCATGTGTTTGGCAAAGTGAAGCTTTGGCTTTGCTGCTGAAAAATTACAAATTGCGGTAAATGAGGTAGTGTCTGACAGATGGATTAATTTTATGGCATTGGTACGTGTGTGGTGCTGTGTGAAATGTTGGTGCTTCTGTTATATTTCAGAGTGACAGCTTACAGTGAAGTGTGCATGAACAGGGAAGACTCCTGATAGTTGTCTGATAAAATAATGACTCTGTAGTCTATGTAGGATCATTATTTTACCTGACAACTGTCAGTGGCCACTTCCTGTTTACTTGTTCATCATATTCACAGGCATACCCAGCTAACTGACCACATTGTGTGGCAGAGTAGCCACAGAAAGTGACTGATAACAGTTGTCTGGTAAAATAAGGACCCTGTATTTATTTTGACCACATACAGCTCTACTCAGTCATTTGTTTCACAATAAATGTTCGCGAATACTGTACCTGTAGAGCCGTGTCTATGGGTGAGGGGTCTTAAATCAGTAATGTTCCATGAGGGTGGCTGTTGGCAATGGTAGTGTTGTCACTTTCATCTGAGTAAGTGAATGTGCAGTGAGTGCTCATCCTTTGAAATTATGACCATCCTGCCATGTAGGTATATAGGGCAGTCAAATATAAACCTTACAAAAATTTTGCCAGGTGTTTTAGTGCAGATAGGTTGAGTAAAGCTTTGACACAGAACATGCTTCTGCCCCATGCTGATGACTTGCTGTGCCTGCAGCTTCTGACAGTAGGGTCTTGATTTTTTGTGCACTATTGAGTTCATTATTTGCCTCACTGTGTTACATAATGGTTCTGAAAGAGTATGTGATTGTGTGTGTGTGTATGGGTGGGTGGGTGTGGGGTGGGGTGGGGGTGCGCACATGCACAGGAATGCTGCAGCTGTTGTCAACATTTGTTATGTTCTGTGAGCAGGACAATTCATCTGGCACTGGTGGGCTGGTCGCAGCTTATGGCGGTGGCAGCGAGAGTGATGATGACATTGAGGATGTCATCCAGGAGGATCGACAGCACACAAACTGGGCAAAACTTGCATGTCTCCTCTGCAAACGTCAATTCCCTACCAAGGAGTCTCTCATCAGGTGAACACAGCAGGTTTATTGGACACATTGTACACACATTTTGCAGTTCCACTATATCCAAGATATGTTAGGTGTTATCCTTGTTTAATTTTGACCCCAAACAGTGTTGTTTTGCCATAATGCTGACAGATGTTGGTGACCAAACATTGTGTGAACATTGTATGGGCTTAGGTTGTTGTTTTTGCTGGCAGCTGGTGGGGTTTTCAGTGCCCATACTGGCTGATGTTATAATTAGTTACTGTGGGACAGGTACCCCACTCAACATTTTTTTGTTCCTCATTGTGATTTTCAGAACTGTAACCCCAATATCGAATGAAGACTTAGTGCATATGGTACATAGCAATATTGGACAAGTGTATTCCTCTTTTAAATGGTACTTTATCCATGTGTTATTACACACATGCAACACTGAGGTGTAGGAACTGTGTAAACATGGTACATGTCATGTTAGGAACTGTGTAAATGCGGTACATATCATGTTAGGAACTGTGTAAACATGGTACATGTCATGTTAGGAACTGTGTAAATGCGGTACATGTCATGTTAGGAACTGTGTAAATATGGTACATGTCATGTTAGGAACTGTGTAAACGCAGTACATGTCATGTTAGGAACTGTAAACATGGCACATGTCATGTTAGGAACTGTGTAAACGCGGTACTGGCATGTTAGGAACTGTGTAAACATGGTACATGTCATGTTAGGAACTGTGTAAACGCGGTACATGTCATGTTAGGAACTGTGTAAACGCGGTACATGTCATGTTAGGAACTGTGTAAACATGGTACATGTCATGTTAGGAACTGTGTAAACGCGGTACATGTCATGTTAGGAACTGTGTAAACATGGTACATGTCATGTTAGGAACTGTGTAAACGTGGTACATGTCATGTTAGGAACTGTGTAAACGCAGTATGTCATGTTAGGAACTGTGTAAACATGGTACATGTCATGTTAGGAACTGTGTAAACGTGGTACATGTCATGTTAGGAACTGTGTAAACATGGTACATATCATGTTAGGAACTGTGTAAATGTGGTACATGTCATGTTAGGAACTGTGTAAATATGGTACATGTCATGTTAGGAACTGTGTAAACGTGGTACATGTCATGTTAGGAACTGTGTAAACATGGTACATGTCATGTTAGGAACTGTGTAAACATGGTACATGTGATAACTTTTTTCATGAGGATTGAACAAAACATTTAACACAAATGTCACATTATGTGAGTACTTATTTGTGCCATGAAATCTTTATGGAAGCCATCCTGTTGTGTTTATTATTAAACCAACTGCATGTATTCAGTATAACACAACACAAGTCTGACTGATTACGTGTGGTTTGTGTGTGCCATGACAGTGCAACACATAACTAACACACAGCGCCTTATGTTCACAGGCATCAGCAGCTATCAGACTTACACAAATTAAACTTGGAAAGTTGGTATCATGTCCGTGGCTTGGATCCCAATGATCCTCAGCAGAGGAATAAGAAGTATCGGGATCGAGCAAAGGAACGGCGCCAAAAGTTTGGAGAGCCAGAACCGCCTCATCCTAATCACCTTAAGGTATGTGAGCAAATCTTTCACTGTTAATCATTTAATGTACAGTAGCTTGTCACATTCAGGTGGTTATCTTGACTGGTTAATGTGTGATTTAAATAGCGTGGGACTTTAATATGTCAGCATTGTAGGGAAAAAGATTAAATTCATTAGAAGTGTAAAATGAGAATTCACAACAACCAGACCAACCAATAAACTGTAAGTCACATTCACTCCAAATGCACATGTTAGGATTACAAACTGTACATAAGTTTTATATAACTCCTACATGTTTTGGCGCCAAGGTGCCGTCCTCAGGGAGTCTCAGATAGAAAGGAGTACAAGCACGAGTAGATCAGTCTGGGAAGTACAATGCCCAAGTAGTGACATACTTAAAAAAATTGAAATAATGAAATATATAAAATGGCAAGTCTAAAATTACAGTATTATTGGCATTATGTTTATCATAAATCTGACAGGCTCCAGGCCAAAGTCCTGTTTACATTCTGGGCAGTGCTGGCCTACAGACATCTACGTCTATCCTGTGCGATGCAGGGGATCCTGTTCTGCATGTTGATGTGTTAACATGCCAGGCGGTGCATTGTACTGGACTAATACAAAACACAATACACACTGACACACAGTTTGTATCCCGTTGTGTGCATTTGTTAGTAAATGTGATTGATCATATAAATCATGCATGGAATGAATAATATCTGTCTAGCTAACGAACTTACTGTCTAATTAACTAACTCCCTGAATTTGACTCCTTCTCTAGAAGCTTAGTCAAAAAACCCGTAAGCTCGTTACACTGTCCCACAGCAGCCCACTACATATCCCTATCCTGAACCCGATGAATCCACTGCACATCCTCTCATCCTGTTTACTAAAATCCAGTTCAATATTGTACACCCATCTAAGTCTTCCTGTTGGTCATGTACCTTTAGTTTTCCCAACTGACACTTTGTATATGTTCATTTTCCTTCCATGCATGCTGTGTACCATCCCCATCTCATGAAGCTCCTTATTTTGTTATTGTCTCCAGTCCATCCTTTAGTTCCTCTCTCTTAGGCCCAGATCTTTTTTCCAGCATCCTGTTCTGAAACACCTTGAGCTGATGTCCTTCGCTTAATGTGAGTGATCAAGTTTCACGTGTATGTAGAACAGCAGGCAGTGTTACAGTTAAGTATATTTTAATGTTTGAGTTCCTAGCTAACCAATGGGAAGACAGAAGATTCTGAGCTGAATAGTAGCAGGTAGTCACAACAGTTCGAAAATGGTTGCTGTAACAAATATCTTGAAAGCATAAATCACTCAGAATCTCAGACAGCAAACATTTACAGTTATCTCATATAGACAGGCAAAAATGCTGACTGACGTCTGTAACGTAATTTTTGGTTACTGTGTAACTCTAAACTGCAAGTTAATCATGTTATGGTTCTGAACATTTGTCAGCACTGCAAGTTAATCATGTTATGGTTCTGAACATTTGTCAGCACTGCAAGGTCCTACAGTATCAGACTGCACAGAAATATTGTGCATTGGTGCATGTAGTGTGAATGACCCTGCTGTGTGTGTGGAACATGATACATTTAAGGTGCACATTACCTCAGTCATTAAGTCACTTCTCACCCCATCAACAGTTGTACTGTTGCGTGTTTAGAGTCTTCTGTCTAATGTTTTTAGGCTGGAGCCATGTCATTTGGTTAAGGCACACCAACATCTGAGAGATGGATTCAATCTCTGTACTGCTGGTGTATTTGAAGAACTTGACATGGTTGTCGGCCTGAGAAGATTTTGTGGAATTTTGTTACCATTAAAGATTCATAGTTCTACAGTTTCCCATTAACACAAAGAAGGTGTATTAGACCACATGTGATGATGATAATGTTTGCAGGAGAAGTACCTCAAGACGAGAGAAGATGTGGCTTCTATTTCATATGAGGAACCAACAAAATCAGGAATTGGATCTGATAATGTTGGTAACAAATTGCTCCAGAAGATGGGTTGGCAAGAGGGAATGGGTCTGGGAAAATCAAACCAGGGTCGTACATCTATCATCCAGGTTTGTGTTGTATATTTTCCCTTAATAGCTTAGATGTTCGTTTATAAGCTACAGTAAATTTGCTGGTGCAAAATAAATTCTGAGTGTGAAGTACAGTGTGTGTCTGCAGTGTCTTCTTGCAGCATGGCAGATGTCATGGGAGCTTTACTGGAGATTAAAGATATGGTCTGTATTAACAGATTCACTGTCGGAGGGTTTAATTTTGGCTGTACTTTAAGCACCAGTATGGGGCTGTGGATTACTTGAAGAGAAGACCCATATTATGCAAATTTTTGAAAATATGAATATATAAATTTTACTTTACCTTGGTACACCTTGTACCTGCTTGGAAGTGCAGAGAGACTGTTGCATGGAGCCACATAAATCTTTTTTCTCACTTGCCTTCTGTGTAGGCATGCTGTAAAAGTTTCATATTGTTCATTCTGTACATTATAGATAACAAATTTGTGACATTAAACTGGCAAAATGCACAAACATATTCCTTCTGTTATATTACACTGAACATTGCTACATGTTTCTGTCAGCAAATGGGGATCATCAGGGAGTCTAACCAAAGCAATACAGCATGAAACCAAATTAGTCACTTTAGTACACAGCTGATATGGTGTAACAGAGTGAGATGGTTAAAATATAAACATTTCTGTGTAGAGTGGTTGTATAAATGTGTTGGATCTTGATGTGCAGCATCTTGGCAGCAGCCTACATTCTTATCGGAAGTCAGCAGAGTGGCATTTATCATTATACTGTTTGATATTTTGGGGTAATATTGTTAAAGTCCCAGCTTGGTGACACAGAAGCCATCAGCAGCAGCTACCCAAGCACTATATGTTTAATGTCTGAAAATGTATGTATTTTGGGCAAGGCAGGGGTCTCTCAGGATCAGCATTCACATAACCCTATTTGTCCCATGAGATATGCACACGTGGTTTTGCCCACCATGGCATGATTACTCGTCCTAACCCCAGCACTGTATTACACAAGTCAAAGCAAAAGAATTATCAGTCGGTTAATTCTTCAGCAGAATGGGATTGAGATAAAGAATTACTATTTTAGTGCAAGCTTGTGTCTTAAAAGTTGCTTTACTCAGAGTATAATGACGTTCTGAGAAAACTTTGTTTATGGTGAACATCAGGAGCAGAAGTGACAGTGAGGAACTACAGAAATTGTGCAAATTCTAGCCCACCATGTTCACTGCACAGTTCAGATCTCTTAAGCAGTGATTCTCACATAAAATATTGTTTCCCTAGAATATGAACATGATTTTGATCAAGTGACTTCTAGGGCAGTGGTATAAAAATGTTGATTTGGTTATAACAAGGCAGTAATATTAAATTTCTTACCAACTGAAATAACTGTACTGTACTGTTCTGTATTCTGTACTGTACCTTGTTCTCTTAAGTTCCTCACTGCAGTGACTGTAAGTGCCTGTGTATGAGACTGTGTCAATAAATGTCCAACAAGATGCAACTATACACCGTTTATTTTATCTGTAAACTGCTCTACATGTTTCAGGTGGTCTCTCCACCCATCATCAGGAGCACAAATAACTGTATCTACAGCATCTGGTACTAGTCAACCGATGCTGCTACCGGTCGCTATCATGGAGGGGTTGAGACTGCATTCTCAACTCCTCCATGATAGCGACAGGTGGAGAGACCACCTGGAACATGTAGAGCAGTTTACAGATAAAATAAACTGTGTATAGTTGCATCTGGTTGGACATTTTTTGACACAGAATTGCAGTGCACAGTTCCATGAACATAAAATGTGCCTGAGATTGTGTTAGGTACAAATAAATACAGTATTTTGTGCTTCTCTCATGCAGACAGAACATCGTGCAAGCACAGCTGGACTCGGTGCCAAAGGAGGAACATATGGAGCGCTTCCTGGAGAGACGTACAAAGACTGTGTGAAAAAGATGATGTTTGCGCGCTACCAAGAACTCACAGAGCAGGAACATGACACTTGAGATATCAGTGCGAGTGGAAAACAGTACCTAGTGCAGCCAAGTTAATTAAGAATTTTTTGATTAACTCTTCAATGATGCTCGGTATTAAAAGTCCAGCTGCTGCCCAAGATGGAGGGGTTTCAGTGCGTGCATACTAGGACAGTGCACTGCCGCCAGTGTTGAAGGGTTGATGTGCATATATTTTTTATGTTAATACAAAAGGAAAATGGAAAAGATTGTCAGATGTCAGTGACATTGAATGTTTCTTCTGACTCCTGTAGCCTTCATCATATTTCATGGATTTGCCTCCACTGAGGGGATGTGCAAATGGGTAGAAATTAGAATTGTAACCAAATTCTAAAAGTAAATGCAGCTTTTTATGAGTCTTTCTTCAGCCTTATGACAAACTTAGAACCTTACTTATGCTTTACCTGATGAATTAGTGTTGATTTGCCATCCTAAAACCTTGCCATGTCTTACCAAATGTCAGAGTGGTTGTTAGCCCCTCTATACCCTCACTACCACTCCTGTATCTCAGATTTAAAATGAAATGAATTTGCTATGACTACTTCTCCAGCATTTGAGTAGCATAAGATGACAGAGGCATGACTGTTACAAAGACATCCATTACATTGTAATTAATTAAGATGTAAGTGGAATTTTTGTTACTCAACACTTAACTGATGTCAGTTGTCATTTATTCAGTTTGGACTGAACATGGTTTGAAAGTCTGATACTTCCCATGTCCCAGCCCTTTCTGAAAGTTTACTGGGATAAATATGTGACATTGAGTTTGGTTGAATAATACGTGTGAAGGCAGACTGTTGGGATGTAAGAATTCAGTAGGTGATATGTTGTGTATTGCAGGGTTTGCTCAGCGTTACCTGTGTGTTCTGTTCTATGTGATGACATATGCCATTTGAGGTCTTGATTGTGTCTTGGGGACAGATTAATATACACTATTTACAAGCTATCAAGTCTTGCAGTGTAGCTTTTGATTTGAGTGAGCGTGTTTTGGAATACTTGGGCATGAAAAGAGGTGAACTTTGGTTCTGTTTTTGCTTCATGGATAATTATCAAATGTGTAAATTGTGGAGTATCTTATTGGTTAATTTGGATGGATTTTATAAGACACGAATATTGAATTTTGAAGTACAAAACATCTGTACCAGCCCTATGAAGAGTAACCATACTGCATCAGTTGCTACATAAAATCTTAGCTCAATTGAACCATTCAGTTGAAGTCAGACAGTCATCTCATCTCCTCAAATGTGCAGTGAACATGTCCATGTCACAGCACAGCTGTGTACAAAACGAAATGTCACCTGCTGCTTCTTGACTGCAGAGACACAGCAACCTCCCTTGGAGATGCCACCACATGCACTTGAAGGTACATTGTGTGTGTTGTTCAAGTTTTCCATTAAAGAACTTTTCTCAGCACAACTTCACTTCTGAATACAAATTGGTGTACAATTTATATAATAAATGTAATTTCTGTTCCACATATTCATCTTTGTTAAGTCCTGTCCATGTTCTTTGGGCCCACTTCTGCTTACCATTGCCTGTAGAATTTGGGCACCATCATTCCATTGTGCTAGTTATTCATTAGCAATCTATTGCACACCAACACAAAACCTGAACGTTATACATTCACTTAACTATTATTCTCCTATGACCTGTTTTGGTCACGCCATTCAACCATCAGGTGGAGGATACAAATACATAAATAGAAAAGTGTGCTACAGAAATTGCCCCTTCTGCCTGATGATGGTTGAATGGAATGTCTGAAACATGTCATAGGAAAATAATAATAAATGAATGTACAATGTTTGGCTGTTGTGTTTGAGTGGATCAGATTGCTAATGATTGCCTACAGAAGTCTCACCTGTATTTCCACATACGAAACCGTCTTTTCCCCACTGCATCATCCGCTACAATCTGAACAACCCGGTACTCTTCGGCACTTTATTTCTCCCTCCCCCCTTCTCAACTGTCATGTATTTCTAATCCAGTGCTTGCTATCCTTTTGACATTTCCACCTTATTTCTAAGTTTTTTCCTTTCCCCATGTCCCACAGTTCATATTATGTTCCTATATAATTCATCTCACCAGTCTCATTTGTTGCTGTAGCACAATCTACAGCAGCTAAACTTTAACACATTTTATGTATTCCATTTTGTGGTTTGGTGTTTCGGATTTTGCATGTTTCACCATTTCTGCTTGTTCTGTCTTTCAGATATCCAACAATATTCACTTCCCTTTAATGTTTTCTCTGCCTATTCATCACACAACTCCATTGTTCTCTTTACAATCCTGACATTTGTGTGTGTAATTTTATCCCAGACACTGATGTGTTAGTATGTCTGAATCAGACTACAGTCTGCCTCCTCACCCCGACCTCCATGTTTGCAGGTAAACCAAGGGGTTCATAGCAGTGCTGATGCAGTTATCAAATAAGCAAGTTTGATGTACTAAAGGTGTATACATTTTTAGTTGTCTTTATAAATAGTGTCTTCTCACAAATATCTGTTGATGCTACATTGGCAAGGCTATAAATGCATGGGATGCGCATGTTTCTTTTGTTTTCTATGATATGGTGTTTGCTTTCTGATTTTAACTATCTGACATTCACATGTGACTGCATGCAAAATTTGTTTGAGAAAGAACCATACTTTGGAATATTTTATTCTTGATGTGAAGTATGAATTAGTATGCCCTTGATAGGGTTGTGCTGAAGACATGGAATCTGTAATAAAGTTCAGAATTCATGAACAGTGAAAAAAGATGGCATTGATTGCAGCGTGGACTCAGTGTTAGGCTCCGTTGATGTTTATCTCATTTTGGCTGTTCAAGTGAAATCTAATTTTTGCAGGAATTTTGCTGTTGAACCTGGTCACACATTGCAAACATTCATAATGCTCTGAATCCAATGTTGTCTTTAAATTATGCACAAATATAGGTGTGTCTGGTTTATAAATGTCTGGCATCAGTAACTAATTAGAGCTAAGAAGAGCTGCATACATTCGAGGAAATTATGAATGAATGGAATTATAATGCTGTCTGTACACTTAACATCACTTCTGCTGTTTGATGTAGAATATCTTAAGCAGTTAATTATTGTTGCACATTATGTACATTGTACTAGTTCTTCTATAAACATGTTCACTGAAATGGAATGGTAAATTCAGTATTGCTGTGTGATATTTCAGTCTTTGGCTGCAATGTAGTTTAAGTCTTTGCTCTGGAGGGTTGTTACACAGGATTGGTTGGTAGTTAGTTACTGACATTTTGGGATGGCCAATTGGTCCCATCTTCACAGTTCAGCATTCATCTTGGACTGCTGGACCCCTAAGACTGATAGGCTGTCCACACATTGCAGTAACTACCAACCAACCCTGCTAAAGTCCCAGTGAGTGAAGACTTCAAAGCAGCATACATTGAACCCTTCCTGAAGTGAGGGAGAGGAATAAATTTTGTGGCAGATATTATAGTGACTTTGGGAGTGTTGTACAGTACCTGAACACTACAGTTTTTACAGTCCTGCATGATTTACTGTTTTTTTTATTTTAAAACACAGTATTCTTGTGGTACTGTGGTGACCTTCAGCTGAAGGTGTTTCAGCAAAACCTGGCATCCTGGCAAAATGGGGAGTGAAGATTCAGGTCTTGTGGGACATGATGTTATGTCACTGGGCCAGTAGTTTTCATCATTTTGAGTGATCACATTGCTTCATCATCAGAGGCATTGTTTGACCCTGAAGATACAGCAGATCCCAGAAGACTTGCATCCTTAATATCAACATTACTTGCAACTGTTGTTATGCCAGACTTTTTTTTTAAACTGCTGCAGCATACTGCCAAGGGGCAATTCCTCTCTTCAGCAAGGGTTGGTGTTCAGTGTGGCATCTGCTTTTGTATAGCTCATGCAGGATGCTATGTTGATATTACACAAGCAATGCCAAACACACAGCAGTGTACAATCAGGTGCCAGTTCAGATATTATTGCATTATTCAACAATAATGACCTTAAGGGCAGGGAAGTTATTACCAGTGCTAGAGAAGCGCCCTTTGCATGCTACCCAGATGCAGGCAATTTTAAGGTTAAAACCCGAGTGCAGAGCCCGGATAGTATATTCAGTATGGCAGCAAGGTTACAGGATGATCAGGACAGGAAATGTTTCCCCTTCTCCAAAGCATCCAGACCAGTTCTTGGGCCCATCCACCTTTCTGTTGAAATGGTACCAGGGGTTTAACTGGGTGGGAGGTAAAGTGGCCAAAATGAGAAACTGAGTACCAGGGAAGGGATGTTAAATGACAGATGCATGAATTCTGGCTTCTTTCACATTGTACATGAGTTCATCACCCTTCGAACATTAATTGAAGGCTGGTTTAACGGTTGAATAATTTCTTGCTGTCCCTGTAAACTGATACTATGTATTTACAATTACGTTGAACCATGACACCCTTCCCTTAGTCGTAGGAATGATCTATGGACTGCAAATGACACTGTTGGTTAATGCATTTTATATATATGTAATTATTGCGTGGAATATGGAACATATTAAGATGCTAATATTGTTTTATACCATAATATTGCCTTAATCGTACAATCTCTCTTAGGACTGCATGTAAGAGTCTGTTCCAAGGCTGGCGAACCTTTTTGAGGGCATGTGCTGGAATTGTTTATAAATTTCAAAGAAATTCTATTGCATGCGCATGGGAATTTTGAAGAGCAATATAAGGTCTAGAAGCCTTCCTTAATTATTGTTAATTATTGAATTATTATTGATGCATATTACAATTGTATTTTATAATTAATACTTATTATAATCATTATATTTCTAATAAAGGCCTCTGAAAGGAATGGTACAGGGAAGAAAATAGTCGAAGTAGCTTGGGGCTGCTACTACTTCGTGTTTGAAAATAAGACTGTAGAACATTTTCCCCAATGTGACATATTCACCCACACACTGCCAGGTGGATGCCCCAGTGTTAAATACCCAGTCAGCACTTCACACCATTTGCGATTTGTGTAAAAATGTTTTTTTCACTATTATTTGGTAGCAGCGATCCTATGTATACATTTTCTAAGTAGTCGTATGTGTGTATATGTACACATGTTCTTCACAATGCAGAGACTGGTTGGGCAAAAGAAATAAAAAATTTGGGACAGCAGTGAATGCTATATGCCATTGGTTTGGCAGTCCTTGGTCATTCATTCATTCCATTCGCATTCCATGGATCCTTACAAGGTTACAGAACCATATGGATATAGAAATGGTCAACAGACAGTACAATTATATTACAATTCTTTGTCCCATGGTACTATTGCTGTACCCTCTGTGGATCAATTGAATTGTGAATAACCCAGAACCATTAAGACACATACATTTACACAATCAGTAATAAATACTTGCTGAAAATTAGCAATTGTGACTTGTATTAATAAGTATAACCATCTGTCAGCATTTTCTGGTATTTAACAGTAAATACCAGCTGTAATACGTTATGTGAGACAAAAGTTTATAAATTGTGGTTGCAATTATACATAAATATAGTCAATATATATTAATATGAAAATGATTATAGTAAAATGAAATTATTCACAATTGAAGGACTTTACATGAGACCTAGTTCATTAATTTCTTTTGCATTTAAAATAGTCATCTATGGCATAAAATGAATTAGAAAGGAGAAATCTTTTCTAGTCAGGTCTAAAAAATTTAATCTCTGACAAGCTGGTTATATTTGATTGAAGATGATTGAAAACCTTAATTCCAAAATGACATGCTCTGCCTTGAAATGTTGCTAAATTTGATTTTGGGGGGTGAAGATTAGTTGCTGAAGTAGGAGATTGATGCTGTGAATCTATTGATCTGATTTATACTTATCTTTGTTTTTTGTTGTAAATAATAACAGGGAAATATATACTGTGAATCAAAGGTAAAATATTTAGGTTTTTAAACAGTTTCCTGCAAGAGTCTGTGTTTCTTGAATTCTTAATAATAATGACTATTCTTTTTTAGATTCCAAAAATATTGATACTGTAGGGCGAGTTACCCCAGAAAATACCATACGTCATAATAGTTTACGGTTTATTGTCCCAGAGATGAATTAATACAGTTCATGAACGTTGTCTAAATAATTGACAATCCACATTTGTAACCAATACCAGTACGATTATATCTGACGAAAAATATTGTTTTGTCTCGTTGAGTGGCTTAACTAAGATAGTTTACTGGCCTGTGACTGTACGTATTGTATATTTATGAGTATTTGTGATATAATGCGATTTGTATTTTTATAAACTTTAAGGAACATCACAATTGCACTTGTCAGTCTCAAGCGAGTAGGGGGTTTTATTGTTCTGCCGTTGGTATCAATGGTCGGGTTCGAAACAAGTTTACGGTAACGACACACACAAACATAGATCAACCAGTACTCACAAAGAAGTAAGGTTTGATCAGGTGTGTGAAAGATTATACTGCCTACACAGTAAACTGTATTTGTGTTCGAGTAGAGTTATTTGTATCGGCTGGCAGAGGAAGAATGGACGCGGAAAATTTCAAAAGACGTCCGAATGAGCTCTCACTGTCTCGTGTTAAGACAATAATGAAAAGCTCACCGGATGCAGAAAACGTGTCTCAAGAATCTGTATACCTTGTAACAAAGGCAACAGAATTGTTTATTAAATACATGGTTCAAGAAGCATACAAGCAGAGTAATAATGCTAAAACGCTAGAGTACAAGCATGTCTCAGAATTGGTGCAAACAAGGGAGGTTCTCGCCTTTCTGAGGGAAATCGTACCAAGGAAATGCAGTCTTCGTGATATACAGGAGAATCTAAGGCGAAGAGGACTAGAGACGAAGCGCGCCGGTGTTTCGTCGTCGTCATCTGATGTGTCACTGTATTCAGATGAATCATCATCCTCACCGGAGCCTAGGAACGCCAAAGCAGTGTCATCCTCTGTGTCACAAGAAACAAAATCTGTTTCTTCAGCATACAGTCCAGAACTCAAATCTGTAAAGCAAGTGCTAACGTGGACAAGACCTTCACTGTCAAATTCATTATCGACAGAAGATTTTTCATCATCAGGAAAGCCAGAGACATCATCAGGTATGAACACATATGCCAGTACTTCATCATTACCAGCAAGCATTGCACATGCATGCTGTTCGGATGTAGTGTTACGCCCTGGTACACCTTCCACTATTACTTTGTCATCTTCATCCAGGGAAATGAGTTGTGGGGGTTCTCCATCCCCAACTTTAAGTTTAGTAGAACCTAGACCATCTTCTGTGCCTGCAGCTGCATCACCATTGAGTGTGATGTCTGCCTCATCAGGCTCAGGCACTCCTTCCCCTTCACCTTCTTATTCATCATTATCCCCTCAACTTCATTCATCGATACCTGCCCAAGGTGAGGATGATATGGCCAATGAAAGTGTATTGTCAGATTCATCAGTGTCTGGATTTTACCAGGAATAGAAGTACGGGTAAGGTTGATTGACTTTATTGGCATTACCATATGAATATGAACAATGTTATACAGTCTTGCTGGGGGTAACCTTATAAATAACAAATGTGGACAGTTCTCCAAAATTACATATGTTGAATTTGGTGATGGAAACTGATGAATCTGAGTGAGACATTTATAAAAGAAACAACAGTATTATGTGTGTTTTTATTTATGTCTTAGAGACATTTTTATTGCAAAGTCTGTGTCAATGTAAATACAAATACAAATTAATTCTTGGAATGTGTTTCCTGTAGCATAATAAGGTGTTGACTGTACAGCGAAGAATCTGCTGTAACTTGGCAGTCTGCATGAGGTACAGAGAATGAACTGGACAAATGTTTTTCCACATGGTTTCCTTATGCCTTTGTCCATGCAGGCTGCACTGTTTGTGTGGAATTGTTGCAAAAGAGAAATTCAGAGTGTGGTTTATAGTCTCAGTCTTCATATTGGCCTTAAATACAAATTTTGACTTGTAATAAAACATATAAAGAGCAGTGAAACTTTTATTTGCCTGGTTCTGTAAGATACTATTGTTTGAGTTACATAAACAGTTTGTATCACAAGTTTATTGAGGTATTTAAAGTGTCTTTGCCCTTTGCTTGTCCAGTTATTGAAGAGAGTCAAAAGGAGTGATATGTTACTTTGTTTTTCACTGCACATGAACACATGAAATAATTATAGAGGTATTTACAGTATGTAATGTTGCAACAGTGTCAACATTGATGTAAACATATTCATATACAAATTTGTGTTAGTTTCATACGGTTTGTAATAAAGTCATATATCATTAAAATAGTGGTCAGACATGATCCAGTTGCAGGTAATGCTGAGGTGTAAGTTCGGTACACCACATGTTATGTCATATTATATATAAAATTTGCCTACCAAACAATTAGATTAGTGAACCTCTCCTCATGATGTGTATGATTCTCAGTACTCATCACTTCCCTTGTGCATTTTTGGTATGGAATTTCTTGATGTGGTTTCTATTTGTTTTGCAGGCACAGTGTTTCTTTTAGCATTTTAAAATTTGACAAGCCTGTTGAATTGCTGCATGATATTCACTTCAGATGAAGTTACACCACACCAGTTCACATACTGTTTGTTGTAAATATCATTGACTAAATCTCGAACATGACGACGCACGCACTGGTACAGCCACCACAAGATCCACACACTAGAACGTGCTGAGACTTTAAAATTAGGAGTACAACCAGCTAATGTAATTCATCACAATATGTGATTCCCCATGCTAGGGGAGAGAAAGAATAGTGAAATAATTTTTGAGTCCTTACAGTAAACTAAGTTGTGTAATGTCAAGTATAGTTATGTATGGATCAACATGTTTTGAGGATTTCACTGGTAATTACATGTTGACATTGTAATGGTAACAAATTGAAAACAACAGCAGCATTGACAGTGTTTAAATCTCCAAGACAATTGAGAATAGAGATAAAGAATATATTAAAACAGTATCCATCTTCTGTGTAACAAATTGACTGTACAGTATTTAATCCAACCGACTGCACGTGCAACTATAAATAACTACCATATTTGTTATTTTGTAATGCTCTTCCTACATGTTATGACTTTCCCAAGTATGGACTACAGGAGCTGAAACATGTAGGAGGAGCATCACAAAATAACAGTTATTTATGATTACGTGTACAATTACTTAGATTAAATACTGTAAATAACATATTTTTGTAAAGCAAGATTTTATGTAAACACAATGTTCTATGTGAAGTATATGTACATATTATTAATCTCAAAGTTCCCCATTTTTTTCATGTATTAGTTATTAATTGTATATCGTGATTGTGTAGCTGTGAATAAAGTTTAAACTTTTGTTAGTCTTGCAATATCACACCACTTCTTGATCCATAAATGTCTCCATGATGATGATCTGTTGTGACTGAAACATGTTGGGGATTTATTTTATGGTATTTCAACTGGTATGTGTGCTGCATTGACAGTGCAGTGTGTCAATATGCTGTATGTGTGGGATTTAGACTGTGATGACATTGCTTTGTGGCTCAGACTAGGGCCATGCTGAAAGTGATGTCAAGTAAGACATGCAACTTTTTAAAAGTGAAATATTCCACTGTTGTTTAGGATGTATTGTTATTGATATAGGGCTGTCAGATTTTGTTCAGTATGGATGTGATCCAGGGGGAGTTGGGACTGTGTGTGTGCGTGCGCGTGCGTGCGCCATGTTGCTGATGTTTCAGAGGCACAAACTGCATCTGTCATCAGGGTGACAAAGTGGTGGCTTGTATAGGCAGACTGCCACCTCAGATCCATGGGAAGGTGAGAAGAGCTAGGGCCATGTCCCAGGCTAGTTGAATGGTGAAAAGCAGCCTATTTAGGGCTGCTGCTTGAACAAGACACAAGTGGAATGTGGTTTTACACAGTGGTCACCTTTCCTTTCTCACCATACACAGCATTTCATAACTTTCTATACTGGGAGTTGAGTAGTGTGGGATGCTAGTTAAAAAGAAAGTAAGTTTGGAAGTGCTGAATCATATAAAGTTGGTCCCCAAAAAAGGGGAAGAAGTGTTGTAGCAGCTGATTCTGGCCCTCGTGGGGTTGGGGTGCATTGTATATGGCTGCTGCATCATTTATTACTTCACGCTGGTTTGATTTTTGTGACATAAATTGCATTTACCATGAAGATGACTGCCTGTTGGATGGGATGTTACAATTTGTAGTATGGTAGTTGGGGTACAGATGTTCCAGAGAAACCTGCTGCTTCCATTATGGTTATTATTGTGATGACAGAGACAGCAGATGTGTCTTCACACCACAATAAGAATCTCAAGTCACGTATTTATTGACTGTCAAGAGATTGAAGTAGAAACTAGATTGCTGAGAATGAATCCATTTGCTGATGTGTTTGGTTTTGAAGCACCTGTTCAGCTTAACCTTTTGGTGCCGAAATTATTTTTTTAATTTTAGCACATCCTGTATATAAAATGTGAATAATACAGGAACCAAATACGTTAGAATTATGAAACAAACTGCATTTCGAAGAGAAAAAATGTAGAGTATATACCATGTTTAAAATATTTAGTACCTATATTTGTTGAATAAATATATAAAATGCAACTTTAGAGGTTAGCGGTGCGGTACGACCACTATAGTTGACATTAGGCGTGAAAAGGTTAATCTTGGTTAGAGACATCCCATTTTATGTGTGTGCTGTGAGAGGTATGTGAATGGCAACTAAGCCTAAAAGAATTCTTTTATTGTAGTGAGTTAGAGGTAATTTGGTGACTTAATTGGATATCATTTTTGGGCCAACTGCTGTATCACATTGCAGTTGTGTACTGCAGGAAATGGATAATTTGTCAGTCAGGAAAAAGTTATATCAGCACTTAATGGTGAGGTAAATATCAGTCATGAAACCACAACTATGGTAGTATGGATTTATGATGGTATTTAATAGCAAAGATAACTACATGTTTTGGCCAGTAGCGGCCATCTTTAGGTTATTACAATTTTGCTCAAAGAGTATCATATATATGCCTATATTGTGAGGTGATGCTGAGATCTCATCATCCTTACGCGTTACATTCAGTCTATTTAGTGGGAAGTCTAATGGTCAATGACTGGTGGGATGTACGTTTATGGGTAGGTATTAGAGGGGGGCGTGATAATAGGTTGTGTTGTCTATGGTATTTAATTGGGTTGGGGGTGCGTGGTTCGTGGGTTAGTATGTTTGATGTCTTCTGGGTTCTCTTTGGGGTTGTTGTTCTCGGTGGGGGGTTTTTTTTTTTGGCCTCAGGTTTCCATTGTGTGTGTGTGTGTGTGTGTGTGCAAGTAGTTTGGCGCATTTGGTGTATCTACAGGAGAAAAAAAAACATTTTAACAAATGTGAAAGAATGTAGGGAGGGTAAACTAATATATGGCATGTGCCTTTGTTTTAAGGTAGTGGATGATTAGTACTTATATTGGAAATGGTTATCTTTTTGTTCTCTGGGGTTCTTTTTTCTTATTTGCTGGAGTGGAACCCAAGATATCCAGCTTTAAGCCCAGTCACTACACCCACTGTGGTAGCCAGACTGCAATGTCATGTCACAGGAACCATTTAGCTTGTCACAGGAGTGGAGTGTCCTTTGAACTTATAAATGCTAAGTGCTATTTTGTGATTTTATTTTGCAAGTTAATGATATTTCAAATGACACATTAACAGCTATATGACACCAAAATCCCTGGTTGTGACAAATGAAGTAGATGCCATATCACCAGCTGTTTCCATAGATCTGTTAAACCTTCATGTGATATATGTAGTTTAGTGACTTAATAAAGTGGGGTTTCTTTGTGTGAGAATTTTTAAGAAATGGGAATTTTTATCTGTAGATACCACTGAACAATAATAAAGCTAAAAGAATACAAGAATCTGGCATCAGAGGTTTTTGCAGCAGCTGTTGGTAAGTACCATAACAGCTGTTCCCCCTTAGTACACAGGTTGAGTGTCCGTGCATTGTTGGCGACCATTGTGCAGAGTGTGGCCGTGCTCTGATATATAACACAAAAGTTCTGCTAATGTTTATAGCAGAAAAAATGATAACTTGTCAGGACATACACATTGCACTGCCACTGCCCTGTGTATGTACATACTGATGTGTGAGACTGCTCAAACACAAGTCCACTGCCTCTTTCAGTTCCCAATTCTCTATAGTAAGTCCTCATTGTACATATAAGTACATTTTCCATGCTAAGTCTACACAAGAGAAATATTCCTCTCCTGAGTAGAAGGTCTCTTGTATTACAAACGTTCCCAGTGTCTGTATTAAAAGCTGTGTATTCTTTCAACTCTTTTATTTGGCTTGGATCTTCAGGAAGTGGGATGTGGGGGCATGGACTGGATTGATCTGGCTTAGGATAGGTACAGGTGGCGGGCACTTGTGAATGCAGTAACGCACCTTCGGACTCCTTACAATGCAGGGAATTTCTTGGCTAGCTGAGGTCTGTTAGGTTTTCAAGAAGGACTCTGCTCCATGGAGTAAGTAAGTAAGTGTGTAAGTAAGTAATCGACTTGGTAATTTATTATATAATTTTATCCGCATGTTAATGTACAAATTTTTTAAAATATCTAGTCTACATAAGTGATACTGAAGATCTGACCTTTGATGTGCATCATATTACAGGAAATTGTTTAGGAAATGTAGTGTACTTTCCCTTGGCAGTGAGTACCCACTCTTGTTACCATCTTCAATGTAGAAGACGTGGAAAAATTTCAGACAGATTTAGAAATATGCTGTATAAATATGAGACACAAACAAGACTTCCATGCACTAAAAGCTAACCTGCACTGTTAATATTGGAGATGTATGGCTTTAAGATAAGTACGTGAAGAATGCTAACATCGCTAGTTACAAGAAAGGTGTGTACCTTGCAGGAAGAAAGTTATACAGTGCTCAGATGTCAAACTTTAGAATCTTAAACTTTGAGACAAATGTATTTAAGCTGAAAATGAAAGATTACTTTGTAGATTTTTTTACAACCGAAACCTCATAGGTACTGAGCATATTATGAAGTGATTTTTGACATATCTACCTTAATACATTTCGGTGTGTATTTCATGATTTTCACAAAATGACTGTAAACAGCTGTACAAACAGGTATTTCATATTTGTATGGTGTTATATTAACATGAATGACATGTTTCACGTGCTTGTGCTATAAAGACTATGGAATGTAAACAAATTGTATTTTATTTCACTAACAGTATTCCAATATTGGAAGTTGTAGCATGTTTTCAGCGTGAAGGTAGCTATGGTGCCGTGTATTCTGGTAGTTATTAAGTACCGACGTTTCAGAGGGATCCACTGTATGCACCATCCTCCTGATGGAGACAATAGGTGTCTATGAAACGTCGGTGTATAACTACCAATTTACATGACGTCAAATCCCAGGAGATGGGTTATCTGCATAGTCACCGCTATGAGGACCAAGAGTTTTAATTCCATTGTGCTTATACTGGGAACGACAGGCAAAACATATTTATATCATGAATTTTTGCCGTACCTGAGAATCATGAAAAGGTATAAACGGCTTTATTGTACCACATCACATAATCGTTACTGTTTTTAAAATGCCACTTTTGTGGTGACGTATATCGTTTACAGTGACGTTTCACCTTGCGACCAATCACAGATAACCCTGCATAGAGCGGCGTTCTTATAGAAGAGACCTTGAGAGATACATGGTTGAATTAGTATCGGTGATGTAAGTTAATATCGTCCGGTTTCGTCAGTATTGGCGGATAGAAGTGGGGGGAGTGATTAATTTGGTTTATTTTATCGCAGTATCGCGCTTATTCGTTAGCACGTTTATATGTTTGTAGGTTGTTATGATGTAGGTACCATGGAGATAATGGACGGTATAATCTTGAAGTGATTTTGGGTGTTACGGAGTTAAAGATGGCAAACCCTAATTTGCATTTGTTTAGATCAGGCACAGGATACAAGGATGTGAATGCAAAAAAATCGTTTTTGTTGTATATTGTAATAGATATTATAATATGGATGAGTTTTATGGCTGGAACACGGACAGAAAGCAGTGACTGCCCAATGAAATGTTCATGCCTTGGATGTTTCGTCGACTGTAGTAAACAGGGTTTAACAAACGTGCCCAGTGATCTTCCTGACTGGATGGAAACGTTGTAAGTGAACTCTCAGCTTTGAATTGTGTAAATTACTTTAACCAGTATATTATATTTAAGTATTACAGCAACTAGAGAGTGACGGAAATCTACCTGATGTGTTTTACCACCTGTCAGTGATAAAACCAGACGTCCTGGTGTTTAGGTTATGTTTGTTTTTGTGGTTGTGATGCTCTGTGGTTATTAACGCGATACAATCTTGTGTATACTGTAATTGCGTGTTGTACATTTGCAGACTTGAAACATCTATTATTACTCATTCAATCCACTTACTTATCCCAGACATATTGTGTGGGTACTTGGTTCATGTTGAATTGTGTTTATTTTAGTTTACAATAAATAAATTATGTGTTTTGTCTAGTCAGAATAAATGAAGGCAATTTTGGGAAACCTGTGGCAATATTCATGCATGGATGCATACTAAAGTGGCAGAAATATTAGTTTTTATGTGCACTTTTGTGGGTAGTTATTTTAGTATACAATAAGTGATGTGCATGTTAAGAAGTAGGTACAGTTGAGTACTGAGTTGCCAGTTAGTGCTAAGAAAAGGCAGTGAAGAGAGGGAAGGAAAGAGATAAAAGTAACCCAGCCTTCATGAGATTAGAGGTCTGTTTGTTGGTGTTGCCTAAGATCCTGGTCTGTGGGATGTGACACCTTGTCATTGGTTGAGAAGTTCCAGATATTTCAAAGGATAGAAGTGCAGACTTCATTAAGAACCATGAGCTGTGAAATGTGTATGGCTATTCTACATTGTATGCTTAATCCTTTGAAAAACTGTGAGCAAGTCACTCATTTATAAAGCCTGACATCCCAGATGGCCGGAATCTTAACCCAACCTTTATCTAATCTACTGTTCACCTTAAATAAATTTGTAATACATGCTTGTACTCATTTGAAATCTTGTAAAGATTTCCTTTTAGGAAGGAAGGTAGAGGTGGGGATTCCTAATTTTTTAATGGAAGCTGATTGAATTCTGCATTAAAATATCTGTGTCTGCTTTCTATAACATTAGACAAATCATCCATAGATTTTGTTTGGCTGCCACAATCTATTCAGTTGGTACAGCATTGTAAGAGTATGTCATAAACACATCCCTCAACACCTTGTAGGTGTTTCTAATCCTAATACAACAACTGTGATTAACTTACTAAAGATTACAAAGATAATACATAATTTTAATTTGGAACTCGGTGTCAGACTGTTACTGCCATGAATTGACTCACACACATAAGATATTCAACAACCACAAATACAACAGGGCTCAACAAATTCTTGTTCGACAAACCCATTGTTAGTAAACATCTCACTCAGTGATAAGTTATGTAGTTGGTTGGTTATAATTTTCTGTACATGTGTTCTGTTTGGGGAATTTTAGGTGCCAGTATGCCTCAAACTTATGTGTGTGTCATATATGAATGATTTAGCCTTTTGTTGTCATTACACTTCAAGGTGGCTGACATGATTTCGCTGAAATAGAAACCTTTTTGTTTGATTTATTTTTGACTTTTAGATTTTGAGAAGGGTCTGTATGGCTTGGGGAATGGAATTTAATTGAGAGCTGTTAGCTGATATTTTGTATACTGTCTGACTTCAAAACCATTACCAAACATGAAAAGATGTGAAACTGAAATATACGCATGTTCACGGCTTGGTCAACAGAGGTCATCAATTGCCTTATATTAAACAGGGTCACATCACTGAACTGTCTGATTGGAAACACAACAGACTGTATACGTAGCAGTTTATTCACACAGAAACAAGCTTCACTAAGTTTTGTTACTCGCTGAGGAACTGTTGGGTTCTGAAGGACTTGGTTGGTAATGTCAACGGCTACAAATATGGCAACACTGTAAGACTGAGGATAATATTTAACATTGCAGAATCTGTTCACAGTAGAGAATTTGTTGGAGAATTAAAGTAAAGTAGCAATACTGGTATGGGGTCTTTTAGCTGGGTGGTGTCTCAGTATCTGGAAATTTGAAAACACTATGGTCCAGAACCAGAACATTCAACTTTTGGTACTTGTGTTTCTGCAGCTGTCCCACCTTCTGTTGCTTGTGTTTCTGCAGCTCACTGAACTTCTTGTACTTGTTTCTGCAGCTCCTCCAACTTCTGGCACCTATGTTTCTGCAGCTCTCCCCACTTCTGGCACCTGTGTTTCTGTAGCTTTCCAAACTTCTGACACTGCAGGTTACCCAACTTCTGGTACCCATATTTCTGCAGCTGTCCCATCTTCTGGTACCTGTGGTTCTGAAACTGTCTAAACTTCTGGTACTTATGTTTATGCAGCTCCCCCATCTTCACCAGATGTTTTGGATCATATCACTTTACAATTGATACTAACTAACCAAATATATCTTCCCGTTGAAGGTAGAACATTTATTTTTTTCATTTTTTTGTAATTTTTAGATCTGTTTTAGTAGATCTGATACGAGGTAATTGCAGTCATAGAAAAGATGCCTCAAGTATTCTGGATGAAGGATCTGGAACATCTAATAATATTATTAGTTTTTTGGACTAAAATTAGGCATCAGAGAAGCAGGTATTATGAGTTGTACTCTGAGCTTTTTATTGTGGTGACTGAAATGTGCCTGTGCTCTTGAGTATAACCTACATCAGTTCAGAGTTATATACACTCAATTTATATACAGGATGTTCTGAAAGTGGCTTTGGCAAGGTTTAGACTCATTTACTAGGGAAAAACTTAATTTATACCCAGCCACCAGGAGAAGCAACAGTAAGGAGCTACAGAAATTGTTCAAATTGTTGTGTGCCATGTTCATTGCACAGTTCACATCTCTTAGGCAGTGATTCATGAATAAACTAGTGTTTCCTGGAAACATGAGTTTAATCTCAGGAAGGAGACTTCTAAGACACCATGTATACTGTTCTTTGATGAAATATAATAAATTTACTAACATTTTCTTAAATTAAGTGATTTACATCATATTAACTGTTAAGATGTGACCCAGTGATTTACTTCCATGACTCACAGTTTGAAAAACACTGCCTTATATCTTTCTTTCCTTCTGTTGCAATCATTGCTGTACATGCAGGAAATCTTCAACTGATTGTGATGTTTGGTAATGTTGTACTGTCCAGCATTAACATTTCAATCCATTAATGGATCACTCGGAATCTTGGATATATTGCAATTTCTGCTTAGTGAGCTGTTGGCTGTTCACCTGTGATTTATATGACTGCAGTGTGTGGTCTGCCATGGAAGAAGAGTAGGCTTACAAGATATCTCCATTTTTAGGTGTGTTAGAAAAATTGCAAAAAGTGACTGTTAACTTCATCATGTCTGACTGTTGATCTGTCTACACAGAAAAACTCGGTTCCCACTGGACAGATTTTTATCAGTGTTAATAGGCCAGAAGAATCCTGTGCAGCCACTCCTGAGTTGTCTTGGCCTTTTGGGGAGGAAGTGAGTCCTGCTGCAAGACCCATTCTTGGCCACTGCAGAGAGTGATGTTAAGATGTTTCACAACTCCTTGTAGCATGTCCTCCTGTTACACTTGGACACCAGTTTCACCCCTTTTTTGCAAAAATGAAGATGTGTCAGCCCCTGATGGCACCTGTCCCACCAAACCATGACGTAGGAAGGGTGATGGCCTCCCTGCACCCTCAGAACGCACCTCAAGGGACATTAGAGCATAAATCTTGTTGTACTGGTTGTTATACTGCCCCTCGATGGTGAAAATTTTCTCGTCCGTGAAGAGGATGTTTTCATGCCCGTTCTGGGCGTGCCACTGGAGGAGACACTTCGCTCTTGTCCATCTGATTTCCTTCAAAGCAGGAGTGAGGAGGTGCCCCTTTGAGTGGAGGTGCACTCTCGTGTGTAGATCATCCGTGATGAGGCACGACTTAATTGGGTCGATATGTTCAGCTTTTTGGGACATGATCTTCTGTTTCCAGAGCGGATTTCAGTGAATCCGCTGCCATACTGTTTTGATAGCAACTGCAGCCCTCACACTTATCAGGCGTCCTGACCAAGCATTGTCTTAAACCCTCCAGAGTTCCTTATAATGTTTAATTGCCGGATAGATTAACATTCACGAAATTTTCAATGGTTTTAAGAGTTTGAAAATTTGAGATTGGGATTTTCACATTTGGGAAGGGCAGTCACAGCCACATGGTTTTCCTTGACACCCCACTCCATGTTGATGCCGTAACAGACGAGAGCAAACTGCCTTGGCACAACTACCTGAAGGGACAGTAATCCAAAAACAGCCCTCCTTACAACCCACCCACCTCATTGTCTCCAGTTTTGGACAACATGAAAGTTGTAACAGAACTTATGGCAGGACTGTGTGCTCACTCTCAGTTTGTGTAATACTAATTGCTTTTCTACTGCAACAGTGGTTGCACAAATGTTCCTCAATTGCATGTTGAATGTACATTGCCTGTCTTGGTATGTCCTGTATACATTTTGATATTCTAGACTGACTTGCTGTAGATGATATGCTTTAGAGCCTCATGTGCCTAAGTTCCTGAACATTAAACCATTGCTTAGCTTTATGAGTTGATTTACAGTGTTTACGTGTCATGGGTGAACCTGTTGTTTGTAGAATCAATCATTTGACTGTCTTAAAGTCAACATTTTCCAAAGAATGAGCTTTGGTAAGGCTCCCATTATCTTGTGTGAAGTTTGTAAACTGAACACTGACATATGAACTGTGGAAGTTAATTATGAATGTTTTGCAGTCAGTTTGGTGGTGGAGTCAGCATGCAAAATACCTCTGCTAGATGAACCACTGTAACCAGATGACTGAAATTTAGATTGTGAGCAATTACATGTGTAAATCTTCTGCAGACTGTTACTGACTTGATTTACTCGGAAGATGATGCAGGTTGCATCCTGCTGGTTTTTCTTGTTATCCTTATTTTTCTTCTTCTGCGGTTCCTTTTCTTTTACATCATTTCCGTTTTGTGTAGGTTAATGGATGGAAAGTTTGTGGTGTGTTCTGTTTTGCAAAATCTGTCCTTTTCATTTTTTGTTATGTTTGATTGATATGCAAGTAAAGGAATTTTGCTGGATGTTAATGTGTATTCTGCAATCAGAATTTGGGTTCAAATCACAGTACGACTGCTGTTAGAAGGTCCTTTCAAAATGTAATGTTCATGTTCTTGGAAAGTGGCAGTACGTACAGCATGTGAGTTGTGAGGCACAGTGGCAGTATGTACAGCACGTGAGTTGTGAGGCACTTTGGCAGTACATACAGCATGTGAGTCGTGAGGCACAGTGGCAGTATGTACAGCACGTGAGTTGTGAGGCACAGTGGCAGTACGTACAGCACGTGAGTCGTGAGGCACAGTGGCAGTACATACAGCACGTGAGTCGTGAGGCACTGTGGCAGTACATACAGCACGTGAGTCGTGAGGCACTGTGGCAGTATGTACAGCACGTGAGTCGTGAGGCACTGTGGTGGTATGTACAGCACGTGAGTCGTGAGGCACTGTGGCGGTACGTACAGCACGTGAGTCGTGAGGCACAGTGGCAGTACGTACAGCACGTGAGTCGTGAGGCACTGTGGCAGTACGTACAGCACGTGAGTCGTGAGGCACTGTGGCAGTACGTACAGCACGTGAGTCGTGAG
>Ga0131853_10002609_pt1 | contig 32206 bp, 15 predicted proteins | sample TergutLab28metaG_FD_92764 | JGI IMG/M metagenome (GOLD analysis project Ga0131853, IMG submission 92764) | Labiotermes labralis P1 segment gut microbial communities from Petit-Saut dam, French Guiana - Lab288 P1 (version 2) (version 2) | ecosystem: Host-associated > Arthropoda: Insects >... | reverse complement strand
TCCGCACCGTACACACGACCAACGCAGCGGCTCTCAAGACCACCACCCATCCAAAAACTCGGTGCAGAAAACCATATGCTGCAACTCAACATCTAATGCTCCTGATGATGGGCGTATATACCCTAAACATGTCGAGCTAAGAATACATCAATAAAATTACCTTGTTGAATCAAGTTGGCATTTCAAATTATTTAATGAGGAAGATGCACGGTCAAACAAACCTCAGGCTTATATACAGTTGGGTCCAAGGGTCTCTCAACACGACGGAGAAGTGCAGTGTAGCAGGAAAGTTACAGTGATAAGAAGAGTATTAAGAAGTCGGAGAAATATAAATGATTAAAAAAAATTGTCACTAAGGTGAAATTAAACATTTATCAGAATTAACTTATATCTTGTTTTCGTGACAAACATGTTTATGATCTTAAAACCAGGAGTTTCGTATCAAACGTATTTTGAACGTAGATTACCTCACGTACGTAGCGTACATTTAGACACAAAATTATTATAAGAATTTTGGAAATCAGGAAAAAAATTACTGGATTCGCAGATGTATAACGTACGAACTATAATGCGCGGTCCTTATCTCTTGGAGCATAATTAAATCCATGATGCAGTCGTCTTTGAAACCTTGATAGTTACGGAGCTGTAGAATTCCCTAAAGTACCGCGTCACCATTTCCAAAAAAAAAAAAAGCTTCAATTTCATCTCTTTCTGAGCTAACTGCGCATTAAGAATTTCCACCAATGTTCTATGCGATTAATTTCAGTATTAGACATGATTTATGATACATATCTTTTATACAGAAGAATCATAGAATTAGGTTAGTAAGTCGCTGTCTGCAATAGCAACGAAACGGACAGACAAGTTGTGGTTTTATTTTTCATGTTTGCACCGTGCATCGATGATAATTAAACAACTCATTATCCAACTAATACACAATATATAATATGTAGATACAATTTAAATGATAAAATATTTAAATGTGCTCCAACATGTTTCGGATCACAGAGGATCCATCATGAGGGAGCCTTGTACAATGCTTGGCTAAAAATTACAAGAATCGTTCTTGTAATTTTTAGCCAAGCATTGTACAAGGCTCCCTCATGATGGATCCTCTGTGATCCGAAACATGTTGGAGCGCATTTAAATATTTTATCATTTAAATTGTATCTACATATTATATATTGTGCATTAGTTGGATAAAAAAGTGCTGAAGTTGTCGTTTTGTTCACAACATTCCTATGGAGCCAGACGCAATTCTGCGTCTCATAATGCTATGTGTGGGGAACGATGCGCACTGCGTGTAAAGGGAGTGCCAAGCACCGTTCCACTTCTGCAACACGATCCTTTTTAGCAGATTAACCTTTTGGCGCCGGAATTATTTTTTTAATTTTAACACACCCTGTATATAAAATGTGAATAATACGGGAACTAAATACGTTAGAATTTTGAAACAAACTGCATTTTGAAGAGAAAAAATGGAGATTATATACCATGTTTAAAATATTCAGTACCTATATTTGTTGAATAAATATATCAAATGCAACTTTAGAGGTTAGCGGTGCGGTACGACCACTATAGTTGACGTTAGGCGTCTAAAGGTTAAAATTAACGTTAAAACCGGGGGTTTACTACCTCAAAAAACTGGATCTTGTCTCAAGAAATGCCTTTATCCTCTTAAGACCAAGTGTTTACGCATCCTCATGTTTAGCACGCAAAAATTCAAAGCTCTGCTCACAGAGTGTAATTATGTGTAATCTGTGGCTCTCAGAATAAACAACGATTAGTTATCTACAGAACATAAATTTCATAGTCTTTAAAACCGAGAATGGAAGAGTTTACTGTACGGTAAGGGCGGAATTATAAATATATTTCAGGTTAACTTTGGTCTTGAAAGGATTAATTGGACTGCTACATAAAAGTGATCTAATTCGTGAATTGAAAAAGTCGCGGTAAAATAGGAGACAGTTTAGGTTTCTTGTGAAAAATTTAATAAAAATAGACAAGAATATTTACTAATTTTGACGTTTTGCTGACCGTGCATCTCAGTATATTTATCTCAGTAATTAACCAAATTGATGCACAAAACTTTTGTTTTACAATAAGTTTATTTCATGCCTCTACATGTTTCGAGCACATGTGCTCATCAGCAGGTCAAAATTGCATTATACAGCCTCTGGTATCATCACACTGAAACAAGTGAGTGGTCTAAAATTAGTAAAATGCAATTCTATAAATATGGCAAATAGTAGTAAAATTTATGTGTGAATTTTTCGGTTGTGATTACTACGTATTACTTACTATAAACATATGTCATGTAGAGGTTATGTTTATCCAGTTATTAAACTTATTAGAAAGGTACTATGTCTATTTACATTTATGTCTGTTTAGTCTATCTAGACATAAAATCGTATAAATTGCTGATTAGTTGTTGTATCTATAAGGTTATGTTTGTCCGGTGGTTAGAATTGTTAAAAATACGAAGTTTATTTACATTACCTATCTAAAAAAGGTGTGTTTATCTAATTATTAAGATTGTGCCGTGTATGATGAGCACATGTGCTCGAAACATGTAGAGGCATGAAATAAACTTATTGTAAAACAAAAATTTTGTGCATCAAGTTGGTTAATTACTGAGATAAAGAGTATTTACTTCTTTTTATTTATCAGGAAACTAGATTTATAAGTTGGACAATGAAGCATGACGTAATAAATTCTGAGATAAAATCCAGCCCATTCTGTACACAATCGTAGCTACTCAAAATTACAAAAAGTAATTTAAAAAAACCATCAGCTAAAGTTTATCCTGCGGACTGAGCATGAGAGTGGAACAATTTAATCTTAGAGCATACAACAGACCAGCTAGACACAAGTTCTTAAATAAGTTTGAAAATTACAACTGTTTTCACCTGTCTCTACCTAACAGAAACGCATTCCATTATTCTGACATTTGCCCCTCCTTCTGACAAGTACAGATCTTTGTCACCAATCATTCCTTTATTCGATCAATGTCATCACTAATCCCAACACGTTTACACGTAGCGAGTCATGTATCGCAGACTCATCCAGCATTTACGCTGAAAGGTTTAGGTACGTGTAATTAATCATTATGAGCTCCACAGAGTTCTTTCTAGTTAGGAATTTGATACCCGTGATGGTTCCTTGAGATGTAATATGATGGATTAAAAGAAAGCGTCTTTCGTTCACGCCAAAATCATGATCACTTAATGTAATGTAGTCATCCTAGTAACGGACCAACGTAATGCACAAATTCTTATTTTATAATAAGATTATTATATTTCTCTACATATTTCGAGCACTGTTGTGCTTATCATCAGGAGGTCAAATTTTATTATACAGCAACTGGTGTCGTCACACTCTCTAGGTTGCCTTCCGGCCACCTACATCCGTGCACCGCATTCGTTCCATGCCACATTGTGTCTGCGTTCGGTCTAGTGACGGGGGAATACAGAAGAATTCACTTCATGCAGAATGGCCCTTCTTGAAAAGCCAAGAGTGAATCAGCCAGTCAAGATATTTTTTGCACTTAGCGGAACCCGAAATGTCATTGCTTCTTCAAAATATCTCGTCAAATGTAACTGCCATCGGTGAACCGATACCACATCATGATGGAAGATTCTTTGAAGTTACACTTTGATATTAACCTCAATTTTGGATTACTCACCCATATGGCCCTTCTTTTCATACTGCCAGAAAAAGATTCTATCGAAACTACTCATTCCTTTCCAGACACGCTACATGACCCGCTCACCTCACCTTCCTTACTTTACTAATATAATAATGAGTGAAAATTGTATAAATTAGGAAGACTCTCATATATTTTTCTCTGACTTCCTGTGATGTGGATTTCTTACCTTGCTTATTATGTTATTACCTGTCTGGCATCCGTGTAAAAGTGTGGCTGTATGCAACATCGTGTTGTTAAATTCAGATTCGTTCCAAATAGATAAAGACCTGACACGAAAGACACGAATGTGTTTGTTAGAGAGGCCATTGCATTTCATTTCCTGCATTTTAATACAAAAAAAAATGCCGAATACGGTGGCTGAATGTACAACGACACATTTAGAAACATCTCACAAACAGTCCTGCAATCCCAGCAAACCCTCCGTCAATCTCTCGCCGTCTGGCGGAATGCTAATGGAGAAAGTCTGACCCGCTAAAACCCAATTTCGGTTTCACGGGTGTAAATGTCACAGGAAGACATGGCGCTCGTGCAATTACGGAGCATCCACGGTTTACTTCAGTGCACTATAATACGTATAGACAAAATGTGATGTAGTGCCTTACGCAACTGCTTCCATGTAACACATTTATCTGATTATAGGAAGACATATTTCGAACCCCCCCCCCCCATTCATACCAAAATAGTGACAAGCTAATGAGTAAGGGAATATCTAAATATCTCATTATGAACTCTGAAGGGTTAGACATAAGGTCTTTTCTTCAACCCTTAAAGTAAAGTTAGTCCGTTCATCTTTCCCTCTGGCGTCCAATATTCTTCCTCCATTATGCCTGCTCGGGCATCCTGTTTTTGCCCTTTCTGTGTAAGTGTTGACAATATTCTATTTCCTGAACAGTGTTCTGCACACCCAGTACTTCCCTAACGGATTGATTCCTTTCCCGATCTAAATTAGTAATTCCTAACAGCTGTCTTGAAAATTTCATTGTGATACTTCTAGTCCTTCTAGTCTTTGTGCTTCTCGTTTCTTCATCACCCAGCCTTACACGGTTCTTCTCCGATTCACTAAAAAAATAAAGTTGCCCTTTTCAAGTCGTGAAGGCGCAAGGGTAAAAGAGTTATAGCTTCAGTCATTCTTAACCGTGACTCGCGGTGGAGTTGGCCACCTTCAGGATCCGGCCGCTTTACGTCTGGGGAAAAATCTCTGGTAAGCAGTAAAAAATGCATCTGGGTTGGCCCAATAACCAGGTTGGACGTTACAGCCCAGGGACATGTTGTACAACTGCACAGAACCAAACAAATATTCCTCGTTGTGCATCTCCCAGTCTTGTCACTACACCCACTGCGCTATCTCTGTTTCCATCTCCTTCTATCACAAAGTCAATAAGTTGCGTACGCTGGGAATACAAAGCCTCCACCCAATTCACATCCCGCCGTAAGCTGTTGGTGCCCTGCGAACTGTCAGCAGCAACTATCATCTACGAAGTATGCTGACTGCAACTCTTACATCAAGTGTAGAGATTGTGCTGGTTGCAGACAACAACGTAAGGCACAACATGACAGACAAGGGCCTAAAGCAGAAAGCATAAACAACACTCTAAGGCACAACAGAGAAGAAAAGGAAAACTGGAAAATCCCTTCTGCTAATTTCAATCCAAAATAAATTTGTTGTTAAGCTAGCAAGCAAGTTACTTTAATTAAGATTTTATACAAAGTAATTCTAAAACAATATAAACGCATCTTGCAACATTTCATGCTCAACCATTTCCACAGAATGCGCCATACGCTTTTGTAGAGCTGTCACGAACTGCTGCGAAAAGTAAATTTCGAAGGCTTCCCAAACTCGGTCCACATTGTCTTGTGACACGCGAGGACGACCCCTGCTCTTCTCTTCGCAGAAGATAACCTCTATCGTCAGACGTCCAACGCCAATTATAAATGGTCTTTCTAGCTAATGGATCAACCCGGAGATGTCTAGAACAGTCTCTGCACAGTTGTTTGCGAAGTTGTTCATCCAAAAGCGCAGGACGTAATAAGAAATGTTCCTCAGCGGTGCGTGCGTTGACAGCAAACCCTCGAAACTTTTCCGGCTTAAATTACAGTCTTCAAGGAATTTCCTAACAACTCTTGCACACAACGTTATTGTAAGCCTACTGGTTACTTCATTATAAACATGCGAAATTATTACCGTCGTTTTTAACCACTCTGTATAAGGTTGCATAAATACAGATAATTAAGAATTGTAAATTGTGTAAGGTGCAAGTATTGTAGAAGGAGACAGTTGTGATGTGTGTTGTGTCTACCGTCACGCTGTCTGTCTGCACAAATGGAAAATGAAAGGTGGTCGGTGCATAATTAATTAATCTGCATGCCGTAAATGACGCATAGGAAGAGGAAGGTACAGCTTCAGTCCCTCCAAACCTCAGGCACAATGTGGAAGTGACTGGCCATGTCCTGACCGTTTTTATCTCCAAATAAATAAGCCCCTCTGTCCGCTTCACAGAAACATGGATGGGACTCAAAAGTGAATGGAACCCCGATTCTCCAGTCGCCCAGTGCCTAGATTAGGCGTCTTATCGACTGAGCCACAAAAGCCACAGCATGACTCAGTGAGAAACTGAAGAAGGTCATAAACACTGCACCCAGGAAATTCGTTAAATCTGTCGAAATTTTAACAGGATGCAGTTACAGAACACGTGACAAGTCGTTACCCTAACCTATTTGCTTTAACAATACACCAACACACAAATTCGAAACACTAAACTAGCCCACTTCATTACTACCTTAAATACTGTCTCGTCTGTTGTTTTAAGTGTTGCTGTAAGTGATTTTGTATGTGTTTACAATTACAGCATCACTAATTAATGTTAACTTATGTGGAACGATTCAGCAGCTGAAATGCTCTTATGCTACCCCCCTGAATTACATGCATATAATGACGTGAAAGGGAATCCTTACTTAATTGGTTATAATCCACAATTACCATACATATTTTGTGAATTCCTGTGGAGCTCTTGCGATCCATAAGGTTAATTTGGTATCGGATTTATGCCGCCCCTCTTTCCCCCCGCGAAAACAGTACCGTCACCAGTCATATGTCATATACATGTAGGTAAAAAAAAAAATGAACACACAGTATCAGCCAGGCCCGTACTTTCCTATTCGAATCCGTCATTTGAAAACAAACGCACATCCATTTGACGACAAAACTGGTTCATAGTTCGCTTTGCCAAGACAACGGTTTATGTGTTTTGGCAAAGCTTCACGTGTTACTTATTGGCGTAAACAATAGAGGGAAACCTCCGGGGATTCTTAACGAGTCGTGACTAACAAACAGACAAGTGGGATGATGACTGGTGAAGTATACAGAAGATTCTAAAGTGAAACTTCAAGGGTTTGAGAGGGGGAAGGCACATCACTACCAATGCTTATAATATAAAGAAACAAATCTGGGAAGATGAACAGATAAGAGGTGTGTATTTTTAATCCTCCCGGTTTGTCTAACCACAGGATTTCTAACGGTGTATCCGTTAGCGTTCACCGGAAACACTATGAAATTTTTTCTTCTGGGTCCAATGGATGGAAATAATCTCTATTCCAAGGTCTGGGAAGTTCTTTTCCGAAACTTTGGGTTTATTAACCAAAACGACACGACAGAACATATTCAACATATCAGGTTATAATAAAATTAGCCACAGAATTTATTAAAATTTTATTATACCTGAGCATGTCCTCCAAAACACTCCTTCGTGAATTTAATTTATTGTGGAAGAGAAAATACTTTGTAGGCATTTTACAAAATGTCAAAATTCCCTACCGTATAATTTTTCCAATTAGAGCTCTCGATATTCGCCTCACACTTCGTCTGTTTTCATGGCTCAGATTAATTTTTGAAAGCTAATCTTGTATTACCGTGAATAGTTTCCAGTACTACAGATTTCAAATAGGCTGAACAATCTCAGAGTTTTGCATTTTCAAACACCTCTAATTTTTGAAACGTAAGAGTATGAGGCTACAAACAAAGCTTACACAGGCAATTTCAGTCCATCTCCATACAAAGTTTCTCGCGTTTACTTCCAGGAATGAACTAGTTATAACGACCAAACCGAGCAATAAGTGTAAACAATCTGAAGTTTTGATTGGTCCATCCCGTTGTTTCATCCAATACAAATATCAAATAAATATTATTATACTATCCAGTCGGAACACAACACATAGTTAATTTTGTTAATTTAATATTTATGTGAACGTGCATTACTGATACAATAATATAAACAGCCAACTACATGCTACAATAATAATTTTATTAATAATTTCAATCAGCTCAACGTGTTTCGGGCGCTATTTTCGCCCATCCTCAGGAGCTCTAGACTGTGTTTACAGCTTGTGGTATAAAGCACCGACGATGCTGCCTGCTGACAGCATCGTCGGTGCTTTATACCACAAGCTGTAAACACAGTCTAGTGCTCCTGAGGATGGGCGAAATTATCTCCCGAAACATGTTGAGCTGATTGAAATTATTAATAAAATTATTATTGTTGCATCTAGTTGGCTGTTTATGTTATTAAATAGTTAACTATTTGTTGAGTTCCGACTGAATATAATAATATTTATTTGATATTTATAAACAATCTACCTACTGTTACATTGTTTTTCAACTTAAGAAGATCCGTAATAAAAAATAATTGAATATTTTCCAAAATATGCTATCACACAACACTGTAGGAACCAAGCTGTTTATATCGCCGGTGTCATTTCACAATCTCTGTGGGACAGTTTGCTTGAACTGAAACTGAAAACACAAATGGCGCTTTGGTTTTATTCATATCCGCGTGTTAAACAGCAATTTAATAGTCAACACCAACAAAGACACAAATACACTCTCGCATATAATTCCTTAATACTCCGAAATGTTTCGATCTTCTTCATATCATCCTCGGGGAATTTCACATTGAACATATATATGAAAAATAACTATTAAATAGATTAAAATGTTTGGTTTTTAAAAACTATAGCACTCTCTCTCTCTCTCTCTCTAGTGGCGTGCTGTCCATCTCAGTTTTCATACAAACTGGGCGATTCGATCAAGAGTAATGTGCCCGAAACCGCAATGGCCACATAGACATGAAAGTGCCAAAACCAAGTGATGAACTTGACTTAACGGGGAACCCTTGAGGCGTCGAGTAGGAAGCGCTCGGTTCGAAGTTCGGCCGACACGCATACTGTCCCGACTTGGTCGGTGGTCTCCCTCCGTCCCTCCGCACAAATTCTGGGGTAGTATCTCAGACTGTCTGCGACCGCTTCCATTCACTTTTCCCAAAGTCGCTGTTTAGTAATCATACTAAAATCCTTCGCTGTACAGTTGCTACTTAAAACGCCCACAGTAATTGTAGAAAGTACACAGCATTACAAAACTTGTATTAGACATTATCTAAATATACGATGCAGAATGTATCAATTCTTGGCCTGTTTCCTCCCTCAAGCAGAGTGGCACACCACATAGCAGTAATATCAAAAGTAAGAATTTTGCCACGTCGTGTGTTTTTCTGCCCCGTGTTATTCTCACGACAAATGGCTTTATTTCCCTATACACAATAAACTGTTTGGCCTTCACCCATGGAGTCCAGAACATTTGCTTCGATGCACATTCAGATTTTGTGTACAACTGAAGCGCAATTCCTTATCTAAGAGTTGAAACAAGCTTTCTTACGTGTCTAGGTTATACATGGCCGGGTGGTAAGAAGGTTGCTGAAGAATAATAAAGTTACTTCAATGAAACGGTTGCGGTTTGTGTTAAGCTACAATCAAATAACCTGCGGGCAAAATGAAGAAACGATGGAAACGCCATGGGATAGTTTGTCTTTGGACGGATATTTGTGCCAGTGACCTACTGATTACAAAACATGTGCACCAGGGACGTTCCGAGTGTGTAGCTTGTGTACCAGGGACATTCAGAGCATGAAGCATTTGATTTAGGGATCTTGCAATTAAAGCATATGTGCCAGGGGCCTTCTGATTGCAAAGTGTGTGCAACAGGGACATTCAGAATATGAGGCATTTGTGCTAGGGACCTTTTAAGTAGAACACTTGTGCCAGGGACCTTCTGATCGTAAAGCATGTGTACCAGTGAATTATTCCGCATGAAACATTAAAATGGTTAACACTGTCTTTAAAGGTAAAGTTCACCCTGTAGTGTGCCATGAAGGAGTAGAAGGGAAGAACAGTGTAACTGTATAACAGTGTAAAAGTGTAATTACAGCTTCTGGCACTGGTCAAGCGGGTCTACTGCCGTCCGCTCTCGTTGTTGAGTTGGAACAACAACGACAGCGGATGGTAGTAGACCCTGTTGACCAGTGCCAGAAGCTGTAATTACAGTTTTACGAGCTCCTGATGATGGGTGTCAACACCCGAAACATGTAGAGCTGTCTACATATATGTAACAAACTGAATACAGTTGCATCTTGTTGGACAATTATTCAATTAGATTTAGGAAAATTATTATAAGTGAGGAGAAGCGAAGAGTTTTTGAAACGTATAGACGAAACCTCCAAAAGTGGAGGGAAGTGATAAATGGGGAGTGAAATGCAGTGAAGCGAAGTGAAGGGAAGCGAAGCGAAGTGATGTGAAGTGACTAAGTGAATTTTGATGTTTGTTGGACCGTGCATCATTGTGATAACTGAAGAATAAAAACCAACTAAATGCCACTTATTATTTTATTGTAATTCTTATAGGCTCAACATGTTTCGGGCATTACTATGCCCATCATCAGGAGCTCGCGACCATAATGTTGATTACCATTTTGGTCGTTTCATTCTGTAAAGATGGAGGAGGTAGCGGTAATGTAAAATTATGGTTCTTAGTGGTGTATGTTCAGTGTGAAGTTCTTTGTCACTTGGTTGTAGCTGGTAACGTGTTTCTGTTAATAGTAATAGTTGTGATCCTTTATGCGTGGTGATCGTAGTGTTCTGTTCTGTGTAGTGTGTTTCATTAGTGGATTGGTAATTAGATGTGTTGTTAGTGTTCATTAGTATTGTGAATCTGAAACTGTACATAGCTTGGTTTGCTGTAGGTTGGAGGTTAGATGCGGTTAGGCTGGAGTAGTGTCCGGGCTGCAGGCTAAACCACGACTGGTCTTTTCATATAGTATGTGGGGGCTGGGGGTTAATGGCCGTCTGAAATAGGGGATTTAGTTCGCCTGGCTATTGTTCCAGAATTAGCGAAGGTCTGAAATAGGGGGTTTAGTTCGCCTGGGTATTGTTCTGGAATTAGCGAACTAAACTCCCTATTTCAGACGGCCATTAACCCCAAGTCCCCACCTACTATATGAAAAGACCAGTCGTGTTTAGCCTGCAGCCCGGACACTACTCCAGCCTAACCGCACCTAACCTCCAACCTACAGCAAACCAAGGTATGTACAATTTCAGATTCACAGTACTAATGAACACTAACAACACATCGAATTACCTGTCCACTAATGAAACATACCACACAGAACAGAATACTACGATCACCACGCACAAAGGATCAAAACTGTTACTATTAAGAGAAACATGTTACCAGCTACAACCAAGCGACAAAGAACTTCACACTGAACATACACCACTAAGAACCATAATTTTGCATTAACGCTACCCCCTCCATCTTTACAGAATGAAACGACCAATGTGGTAATCAAAATTATAGTCCCGAGCTCCTGATGATGGGCATAGTAGTGCCCGAAACATGTTGAGCCTATAAGAAGTACAGTAAAATAATAAGTGGCATACAGTTGGTTTTTTATTCTTCAGTTATGGCGTAAAGTGAGTTGAAGTAAAGTGACGTTCTTTGGTGAAATTTGTGTATTATAACTGATTTATAGTTATGTAGCTGTATGTAGGTTCTGTGCAGTACGTTGTGTTGTTATTATTATTCGCTTCTCTTTGTTAGTTTATAATTAAACGACTTACGTATTTCAATATTCTATATGTTTGTTTTCCGGTTTTGTATGTTAATTATCTTTTCTGTGTATTCGGTGTTTTTGTATTGCTTCTTGTGTTGTTTCTCCTTTGATATATAGCTTGTAGCCGATCATTTTTAGTATAGTTGTTTCTTTGGATTGCTGACGTCAATTACGGACGGTTCATGGCATGCATTGTAAGTTAATCTGCCAACTTGTATTCGGGACCGTTGGTGATAGGTAGTAGTGGAGGGAATTAAATGAGAAAACGTTAGGAGCTGATAACGTACGCTAGCAGTCCAGTAAGGAAGTCAGTCGCGTACGAGTGTGGTGTAAATAGAAGTACAGAGAAGTGACTGTGTCATTTCCTAGAAATGATCTAGTTGTTTTACTGGATATAGCGCTCCATTATTTTATATCAAGAATAAATTGAGTAAATAAAACGAGTAAAAAAGAAATAATTAAAACTATATGTGATTTGGTGAACCACACCCGTTTCCCGAAAGAGGATCACCTAACAAACTGAGCGCGTCGGGACAACAGAGTTACGAAGGGTGATCGTGTAGAAGCTGCCTCCTTGCTATTTTTGTACAAGTTTACCGACCACTGCCACAGGGTGGAAAATCAATTGCAGTAAATAAACATCATATCATAGTTTTAAATTTAGAAGCCACACACTTTGCACACAGTGTACAGCGCTTATGGGTTACGTTTGATTTTTCACAGCACTGACAATTGCTATTCATCTCACAGAATTTAGCAGTTGACCTTTAGAACGTGGAAGCTCTACATTTTATATAAGAGCCGTGAGCTGAAATCTTATGTATTATTTAAACGAATTTCGGTCTTCACAGAGTTAACTTGTCTGAAAACAGCTAGAAGGCAGTGTTTTTGTTCGCCTCCCCGTCTATATAAGTGTATTCTCCCGTTTACTGTCGTCCCATTTCTCTCCAATTGTGACTGGTGTGCAGCACTGCGACACGTATATCTTTCTCAATAATTCCACTACCTTGGCTGATTTTAATTAAACGTTCCGCTGACGTAGGTCTGAGCACCACAATACTGACGTTCATACCTACCCTCTGTCTTGCTCTATCACGAACACTCCTAATTACAAGATTTGACCCCACCAGTTACTAAAACTGAACACTGCAATTATTCAAAAAGGATGCGCAGGCAAGCTTCAGAGTTGTAATATACATAAATCAAAAAGGAGCCGGGCCACTGGGTTCACAGTTGCGTGCCGAATTAGCAGTAAAATTGTCGAATTGAATTCGATGTGTTGCTTTCTAAATTTCCCTTTGAATTAAAATCACTAGAAGCATGTACATTCCAACATCACATTTTCTTTGATACAAAGAAAATTCAACGGAAGTCACACATTATTACCACACAAAATGTTTACCTCTGTCTATGGAGTATAGTCCTTCTTTAAATGCTGCGAGATCATCAGAAAGCCAGGAACTTCCCTAAATTTCATGGAACTAGAAGTACCATCTTATGTTTATTGGACCGTGCATCATCTTGATAGTTGAACAACGAGAGACCAACGTAATGTCACTTGCTTTTCTATTTCATTATTTAATGCTCAACATGTTTCGGATGTTAATACATCATTCCTGAGGAGCTTGCGACTTATTTGTTGAGTTATTTCATGGGTTGTATTGCTCTCGTTCGATGCGTGTTGGTGTTACGGTGTGGTTTGGCTGGGGTGGTGTGGTATCCGGATACAGGCTTCAGCCTACATCCGGATACCACACCACCCCAAGTTGGTCTCTCTTTATTCAACTAGAAGTATCATGTTTACAAACCTCCACCCACTTGTCTCTATCCAGAGCCACATGAATCCAGTACACACATTCCCATCCCATATATTTAAGATTTAATGTTTAATATTACCTTTCCACCCACGCCTAGGATTCCCAAGCTCTTTCTCTGCCTCCGAGTTTCCTACGAAAACCTCTATTCGTTTTCCTTCTCTTCTGTGCTCGTTACACTCCTTACCCGAAGTAATAAAATTTATTTAACACAACAGGTTGATGATGAAGGCAGAAAAGCGTATTCAAGCCAAAGTGAAGCGATTCTGAATGAAACTGTGGATACAGCATCTAGAGTCTTGGCTGTTTAATTACAGTCAGAAGTGTGCAGAAGCAACGCCGCCAAACCGCTGAGTCCACACAAGCGCGAAGAGCTGCCACTCGGTTACAAAATTGTTCCACCTAACTTATTGTTACTTCGGGTCTGCAGTAAGGACCATGAGTCATCGAATTTTCGAAATTATAGAGGCCCTTAGTTTAGGTAATTTTCTGTAATAGGTTACTATTAATATATATTCCTAATAAGTCAAGAAAGCTTATAATGGTTACCGCGACCGTCCTCAAAACTTATTAAGTTTTACAAGTTACAGTATCATTAAAAGGTGAGGTAAATTCAGTCAATTCAGAAACGTCCTTAACAGTTTACCACTCGACACAGCATAACATCCAGGAAGACTTAAATCTCCAAAAACATAGCTGTGAGAATATTGTGAATCACACCCGGTAAAATATTCGTCTAAGAGCACGCTGCTGCCGAAACAGTGCCTCTCAGCCCCAAACACACTCCTGTCTCTCAAGATGAGCACACATGAGCCATGCAAGTTGTATGTTTATGTTTGAATATGTTCCAGAAATAACCACTGCGAATCTCAGCCACAAAACTAGTTATCCCAAATAACTTTAAGAACCTTATGTAGGTATATGCTTACGTCATTGGTTAAAACATTTAAATTAAGACTACTTAGTTCTAAGCCGTAAGGCCAGTACGGTGCATGGCTACCAAGGGTGCGGAGGATTGTGCTGCCTCCACCTTTAGGACAGAAAGGTCTACCCTTATATCAAGGGCAGTATATACCTACGATATCCCGGTACCCATATTCAAAGTTACTCTGAATTACTTCCAATAAGGCAGTTATTTTCAAAATCTCTGCCTGAAGAGACTCAAGCCCCTCACTCGCATTCATCTCATATAAAATTTACACATGTAATGTTTATGTTTGCGCTGAAGGATACCTAAAGATAAGCAACTGGCAGACAACACAATAACGTAATACCCATTTCGTTTTGGCGAACATTTCAAAGAGAGGCGAATGTCAGGCTTTCACTGACCTCACGGTCCGAGGAAAATCGTGGGTTCGGGGAGCCCCCAAACGTACAGAACACTAACAATTGTGTTTGGTCCTTTCGAGGTTGATTTTTTCTTCTGAGAGAAGGCAATATCCCGACATCTGGCTGTACCAACGCTAAATATTTTATAGGAGACCATGGTTGGTTATCTGCGCTCCTGAATCAAAATGTACATAGATCAAAAGTGCCATTAAATAACTAAGCAATGCAACTTATATTGCTCTCCCGAAAACACATAGCTTAAGGATTCGTATTTTCGGTCGAGATTATGAGAACATGAAAAAGGAATTACTTTTCCACACTCATTCCTATACGCCGTTTCTAACAGCGGGTACACAATTTTGCTTCATATCAGAATTTTGAAGAACATTTCAATGGTTTTTTTTTTTTCAGCTGGGGACTAACATACAAAAATAAGCACAGCTTAGTAAAGGTTGATAGCACTGGAGGGCAGAAGGTGTACATCACGTGATAATGTGATGCTGCATGACGACAAGCGAGTGGAAACTTTTTCTTATATAAATACAGTTAACACTTCAAATTGCCCAACAGCTGGGCAGTACGCACCTTCAGATGCCTAGCATTCATATGAAAATAATAGATCGAAGTATTTTAACATTGCAACATTTCAAATTCATATTACTGGGAAGTATAAGCGTGGAGAAGAAAACCAACTGAATGCTTTATTGACCTTATAATCTACTCAACATGTTTCGGGCACTTATATGCCCATCATCAGGAGCTCGAGGCTGTACTTGTGTTATTGTCGCATATGGTGTGTAATGCCTTGGTTGCTGGTGGTCGGCTGTTAGAAGCAGAGCAGCAGGCTATGTGTCCGGGATGAGGGAGCTTGTGCGATTCAGTCGCACAAGCTCCCTCATCTCGGACGCATAGCCTGCTGCTCTCCTTGTAACAGCCGACCACCAGCAACCAAGGCATTACACATATATGCGGCAATAACACAAGTATAGTCTCGAGCTCCTGATGATGGGCACATAAGTGCCCGAAACATGTTGAGCAGATTATAAGTGCAATAAAGCATTCAGTAGCATCTAGTTGGCTTTCTTCTCTACGCTTACACAACGATGCACGGACAAACATACATCAAATACTGGGAAGTATATGAGATTTTGTGAAAACTAATTTATATTGTAAGCAACGTCAAGGAAATGGGGAAATACATTATGTTGTGTTATTGAACGGATCTCTGGAGATCCTACACAGCGGTAAGCTTTAAAAAAAAATATGGGAATTTCACTCTTGTCATATAACATAGGTAAATGTACTTTCGTATTATTCATTCTGTAGACATTCAGTAAGAAGACAAATGACATCAATTTACATTTTCTTGCAAGTCACTTGCTCTACCGCATACAAGCCTAGGGAATATATTTTCACCTAAAATCTCGTGACAATTGTCTGCAATAATCTTCGATGTGTGAGTATATAACGGGAGATTATTTTAAATAATTTCGACCTCAGGACTATCCATCGGTTTTATTAGAAAGGACAGTAATAACTCCACTGCATAGACGATGGTCAGCAACCCTCCCGCCAACATAAATCAAGGGATGACATTCACCTACAGTAATCCCTAAAGGACGACGACAATTCAGAATGGCAAAATAATTTTAAAATTATTTTAAAATAAGCAGTTCTGTATAACGTAAGTGGAAATATTTGTCTTTTCTTGCGAGAACGAACTTTTAATCTCAATTTGAGAAAAATTTCAAAAGACCACTAACAGGTTAAATAACGTCTTCTTATGTATAGGAATGAAATGAAGTCATTTCGGGCAATCAGCCATGTCGAAACCTCGAAACCAGTGTTATGGAGACCAGCCCCGCCTTCTACTGCAGGGTCGATGTGTCCACCCATCCGGCTTCAGATCTGAGCAGTAAACTACGTACTTCGGATTACACACGATGATTTTCCAGATCCGCCGAAGCAACTAACGATATGATAAATGAGATTTTCAGTTGCAGTCGATGAACGACAAAGGTTAACGTCCACCTCAGAGAAGGGGTTAGTTGTCGACGTCTCACCTCGGGGGTCTGGGTTCAGACCCAGTGCATTACACGCTTGGAATAACTGGCAGCGAGACAGGGTTTCCTCCGAAAACCCCTGTTTATCCTGTCAATTAGCATTCCACCCATGCTCCGTACTGGGACTTTACAGGCTGCAGTTACACAGAAAGACAAAGTAGCAATCCATCATATAAATCAAAACAATAAGTGAAAGCATCACAACTCACAGGGCACCGAGACAGACCTTGGTGACATCTTCATCACTTTCCCTTAGACTTATTGTGATGCCAGACATGTGTCAATCGGTCTGGCTCCCTCACATTATCAGCCATTCTCACCTTTCTTGCTTCATCTTTCCTCATCTCTACCTCACACGTCCGTGACCAACGTCTCAATGTCCTTTGACAGTTTCCTTCTGTACTTCCTCGTCGTCTACATAATGGTCTCTATAAAACCTCCACTCTGACGACACATAAAGAGGTTCTGTTTATTTCATTTTTGTCACGTTGGCAGAAACATAACGGTGGTGACCGACCGTTAGTACGGCATTAACAATTGTGGTCGCCTGAAGGACTTTTCCTTACGTTTATAACGCACTGTGTGGTCAGACATTTCAATAGCAACTGTTTTACCAAAGACAGTCTGATAGTTCAAAGATTTCGGCCCTCAGGGCCGTCAGAAGCAGAACATTTCTTGGATATAAATAAAGCCATCTAATGCACCAGCAGTTCTGCCTACCTTCCGTGGTAAGGTACAGCAATAACCTTCCAGTACGTTACTCCCACATTTCCGAACATTTTTACCAGATTGCATGGCGCCACATTCTTCAAATTCTTCCACTGGAACCGGTTCGAGTTTTGATAGGAACTGACATTTTCGCTGTATATTTCGTCTTGTATTATCATAACGACAGAAGCTAGCTCTTAATATATTAAATAACCACTCACCGACAGCCGATAAGGGGTGTTCCTCCAGCTTGGAGGTTGGTGAATTGCTAACATTTCATCATTGCAAAAATTTCCCAAGTCACGAACCGTTTACAAATGCTTCAGATTTGGATTAATTTTTTTTGTCTTCCTGATCTTTACCTACAATAAAAATGATTCGGATGATAAAATCACTAATATTGAGATAGGCGAGACATTTTAGAATGAATGGAGGGAAGGAGAGTTTCATGCAGGGTTTTGATGGAAAACCCTGGAGGAAAGAGGCCACTTGTAAGACCTACGCGTAGATGGGGGAATAATATTAAAATGTGTCTTCAAGAAGTGTGATGGGAAAGGGGAAAGGAGGGGGTTGATCCAGTTCTGGTTAGGGACAGGTGAAACTCTCTTTTGCATATGGTAATTAACGTATGGGTTATACAAAATGCCTAAAATATCTTCAGTAGCTGAGGAATTTTTAGCTTCTTAAGAAAAACGTTACTCTTTGGAATTAGTTAAGTTATTATCATGAAATGATTAGACCTACTCGATACTTCAATAATCCTCTACAAAATTTTCATTCCTTTATATACATTCTCAATGACGTATTGACTCAGAATTCCAAAAAGTGTGACTACTGAAAGAATATAGTTACTATACAATAAAACAACAACAAAAGCACAAGAAGGCTAATGAAGAATAGGGCTAGTCAAGACGTTAATACGACACAACCTAGAATGGTCACTGCCATTTTTAGACTAACTTGCAACCAACTATTTACTATCGAAAGTCATAACATCAGATTAAATGCACCGCCCAATCAGTTCAACGTTGTCTCAAAACTCACGTACAAAAGAAAAATCGCTCAAAAACATCCAGCTAATGCTTCAGCAGAAAGAAAGAGTGAAAATGCTTCCTTTTTGGCGGTAAATTATAGTGTGGATTTTGTGTTAAGCAGTGGAAATACAAACAATACAAGCATGCTATAGAATCACGTGACATTTACTGAAACTTGACTGTTGAAATATCACGAATACTTAGCTCGATATCTTGAGAAAATGCGGGACGCTTCTTTCCGGTGGCTGTCACAGACAACAAATAAACTGAAACCACAAATTTTCACGCAGAATTAAACTCGGCATCTGGTGCGTAACCTATAGAGGTATAGACAGTAACACTAAAGATGGTGCACGCAGTAAATTCGGCAGGTGATCGTAAGGCAGGTGCTATTCAGAATGTTTGTGGTTACGACATTATATTCCTTACCGAAGCATGGATATTATATGAGACGCTATAGCTAAACAAATCAGCCTAAGAAACTTCATTAATTTTTATGTCTGGTAAATATTAAGCGGGCCTTTTTTTATAAGTGGGCCCGGTAGCTCAGTCGGTATAACGACCACTATGGTCTGGACGGTACGGGATCGAATCCCGGTGGGGATGGGATTTTTCGCTCGTCCAGACCGGCCATGGGGCCCACACAGCCTTCTGTACAATGGGTACAGGGTTTTTCCGGGGAGTAAAGTGCGGCCGGGGCGTGCTGCTGACCACTCACCCCCTTCTAGTGCCGCGGTCATGGAAGTGTAGAACTATAACTCTACCCACCCTCTGGGCCACATCGGGCCTGTAAAGGGAACACTTTACCTTTGCCTTTTTTTTTAGAATGCTTTGAAAGTTAACTCCATATGAAATATATTTACGTAGCTTCAGACTTAGTACTTGCCGTTTAGGTTGTGATTCTTAACTGAATAAAAGCAGCTTTCGTTCAGTCAACTTCCGTTTATTAGTAAACAATCCTTCTTGTTTATAATATTAATGTAGCTAAGTGTTCTGGCTTTAAAATAAAGCCATAAACCACCTAGCCCGCAGATCGGTTTATTTTATGGCCGAAACATGTAGCTAAATCAACAATATAGACTAGAAGAATCGTTTACCTTAACGTTTTGTTGAGGGAATAAAAGTTTCTTTGATTCGTTAACCTGCTTCAGTGACATTTAAGTTACAACTGGTCATTTGATTGGTTCTTTAGCTAATTTCTTAGTTAAGAGTCATTTTATGTAACATTAATTTTAAGCCGAAAGAGATAATTTGCTAACCTTAGCTACCAACTTTCTTCCCTATATGGTTTCGAAGCGAAGACCCCGGCATTCTGCTTAGACAATTCACGGTTTTACTGCCCCCTCCCCATCTCTTCTCATAGAAGCATGAAGCAAAGTTTATTCAGTAATGGTTTTATGCCTTCTTTCAAAACATGGTGTGGTGTTTTGTTACGGGAAAGATTTATAACTGGAATATCCCGAAGCAACACCACCAATGTCTTTAGTAAACACATGATAAAATAATTCTCACGTGCGACGCCTTCGCTTGAGGCATGAATTCCAATTTAACAAACCTTTCTCATTTCTCTCACGCCTAAACGAATTTGTTATTGTTTAAAATCGTGTAAACAGTCTGAACTCTAAACCAAAAAATGTTATATCTCGCTCTCTTTTCGTATCGATGGTCCTCCTATAAACAGATGTCTAACGGGGATATAAATAACTATACAGAATGCAGTCCATCTTAAGTAGCTTACAGTGTTGCAGCTAGTTCAGAACTTCCCATCATTCCACGTAACTCCACTGTTCAGTAACTTGCTCACATGAATCTACTACCTACGGCAAATCTGAGCCAAACAAATACTCCCTTCCTACCTATTTACTATTCGTATTAATATGATCCCCTCATCTATTCCCTTTCCCTCTAAGTGGTCTTTTTCCTTCGGAGTTTTCCACCAGAAACATACAAAATTTGTTCTCGACATGCGTGCAACATGCCCCGCCCATCTCATCTTCGTTGGTTCGATTATCCTAAAAACGGACAAAACAGCTACTTTTGTACGGATTTCCGTAAATTAGGAGTAATTAGAGGAATTTATTCTACATAAGTCACTGAGCTTGCATCCCTCATTAACAGCTCACATCACAACTGGTCACTCATAACATTCCATCTCACACCATAACTGGTCATTCATAATATTCCAGCTCACACCACAACGGGTCACTCATAACATACCAGTTCACATCACAACTGGTCACTTATAACATTCCAGCTCACAACATAATCGGTCACTCAAAACATTCCAGCTCACACCACAACTGGTCACTCAAAACATTCCAGCTCACAACATAATCGGTCACTCAAAACATTCCAGCTCACACCACAACTCGTCACTCATAACATTCCAGCTCACATCACAACTGGTCACTCAAAACATTCCAGCTCACACCACAACGGGTCACTCATAACATTCCAGCTCACACAAGAACTGGTCACTCAAAACTTTCCAGCTCACACCACAATTGGTCACTCATAACATTCCAGCTCACACCAAAACGGGTCACTCATAACATACCAGTTCACACCACAACTGGTCACTCATAACATTCCAGCTCACACCACAACTGGTCACTCATAACATTCCAGCTCACACCACAACTGGTCACTCGTAACATTCCAGCTCACACCACAACTGGTCACTTAAAACATTCCAGCTCACACCACAACTGGTCACTCATAACATTCCAGCTCACACCACAACTGACCACTCATAATATTCCAGTTCACACCACGCTGATCACTCGTGACATTTCAGTTCACATCACAAACGAAATTTGAAAACGATAACGAATAGTACAATTTTTTTAAATTTTAAAATGAAAATTTTCTGTCTTAAACTTTTATTTCGATGCATTTTGAATGTAAGGAATTTACTGCGGGTAAGGAGTAGTTAATTTAAGCTGTTTGTAAGATAAACGTATTAGGCAGATACTAATTAATTAAAGAAAGAAAACAAATCTTCACCGGATACACTACAAACATTACAATTGACATATTTATTTCAGTAGGATTTCGAAACCTCTATAAATTTGTGTGTTTTAACTTCAGAATCTTCTACCAATGTGCGAATTCTTTGTGTTCCTTGTAAAAACTGAATAAAATACGTGCAAAGCGATTAGATCGAAACGGTCACAACATCCACATATTTCATATCAGAAACTGTTTAAGGGATGTGTATAAAATTCAGTCCTGGGACTCTCATCGGACAGACGACTTAACAGGAAGGACAAAGCAGTGGATGAAGAGAACTACAAAATAAGGAGCTTCATGATTTGTACTGAGAACCAAATGTTGCTACGATGATCATATAAACGAGAATTAGATGTGTGGGGTACGTGTCAGGCACTGGAGAGAAAAGAAATGTCTGCAGTAAGGGGAGTATCTGGAAATCGTAGGGTTATTTGCAAGCATTATATTAAAATGGCTCTTAAAGAAACAGAACGGGCTGTCGCGGAAGGCATTCATATTTATCAGTACAGGGACTTGTGGCAGGCTCTTGTGACAAAGGTACCGAAATTTCTGGTTTTATATAAGTCGGAGGATTTTTTTAATGTCAGGAATTGACCTATTAGCTTTTCAAAGAAGATTTAGTTGCACACTATTAATTAGTCCATTAGTTGACATACTGAAGTTACAAAGCACTGCACTATAAGCCGGAAGTTCGCGGGCTCGATTACCGATAGGGTCACTACGATTTTTCATTGACCAGCTCCTTCTGGCCACACTATGGCCCTCGGGTCGATTCAGTCTCTAACAGGAATGAGTACCATGGGTATAACCTGGGGGGTAAAGGCGGCCGTTGATTAGGGTTGACAGACTTCCCGTCTTTATGCACTGAATGTCTTAAACTTCCGGGATGGTCAAACTCCTAGAGCCTCCAGGGCTTTTCCAGGTCTATGTAGGGTTGCATTACCTTTATTATAGCTACTGAAGGTACAAACCAGTCGCAACATACACCCACGAAGCAAACACCACAGTCTTAGGTCAAATAATCTCTTTATCAGAAAAGGAAAGCAGCAACGATTTAAACAGTTAGGTAGGGAAGCGACTTCCCACGGATCGATCACAAGCAGACCTGCTTGCACTGGAGCTAAAGTAAAACAGTAGCAGAGGCAGGGACGGTCGAAGTTACTTCCACATGACTCCATCTTGTCTTTGAAACAAACGCTGCAATCCGCCCTGAAGGAGACGAATTACGGAAGGTGTTCTAACAGCGCGCACTGTGACTGATCGTTAGTCACGTAATTGCACCTAATGAATTCCTCGAAACAAGTTTGACAGAGGGCAGAATGCCTCTGAGCCTAAGATAAATGCTATCGCCAAGTGCGATCTACAACTAAACACGACACGTACAGTAGTAATCTTAGCAACTGACCAACAAGAATTTGTGCATTAAGTTGGTCAACTGCTAACATTATACTGAAATGCACGGTCAGCAAGACATCAAAAAACGTACAGTAGTAATCGCTTACATCAAGTTCGACTGGAACCTCCAATGTCAATTCATCCTTCCTTCGTCAAAGACGCACGGTGGCACTCAGGTTGCGGATGGACAGGTTGACCAGCAGACATTGAGGCAATTCGCTAATATATGGACTGCATTAAGCAGAAAGTAGCCGCAAACGAGTGGTCCTAGAATTTAAGGCAAGCAAATAATTTTCTTTAAAACAAGCCAGTTACGGAATGCTGCAGAGTTGCTCGGACTTGAGATGTGGCGCGAACATAGACGGGAAATTTGATTAACAGGTTTGAAAGTTTGAATGTGAAAAGACTCTATTGAACAGCTGCATGAAAAATGATGGCGAGGCAATTTTCAAGTATAAGTAAGGTAGCTAAGAAATCCATTCATTCATTCGTTCATTCATTCATTCTTAATTAATTAATTAATTCTTCATTCATTCAGTCATTCATTCTTCATTCATTCTTCATTCATTCATCCTTTATTCTTAATTAATTAGTTAATTAATTAATTCTTCATTCATTCACTCTTAATTAATTAATTGATTCATTCATTCATTCTTCATTCATTCTTCATTGATTGATTCATTCATTCATTCATCCATCCTTAATTCTTCATTAATTAATTAATTCATTTTTCATTCATTTATTCTTCATTCTTAATTAATTAAATCATTCATTCATTCATTCTTCATTCATTAATTCATTCTTCACTCATTCATTCATTCATTCATTCGTTCATTCTTTACTCTGCCATATAACAGATTCATAGCCTCTTCCAAAGCCAGTTCCACATACAGTGCGATCTAGTGCTTCCTCTTTCAATTTCCAGTATCCTCTCGCTAACTTAATGTCATACAGTAGCTGCTTACGTCTTCTTCCTCATCTTCTGGTCACTTCTATCCTTCCCTCTATCTTCCCTTCAGTAACATGTTTTATAAGGCAGTTCCTATGAAAGATGTGACCAATCCAGTTAGCTTTCCTTCTTCTTATTGTAAGTGGATAGTCCTCTCTCTTTGACTCCATATAATACTTATTCACTTCTCACATGATCAGTACATCTGATAATAATAAAATGGGCCTTAAAATAATAAATAGTGAGAATGTAGATTCGATTCACGTGGTTTAGAATAGGAACCAGTTCCTTTTCTATGTAAACTTAGAAGGTTAGTTACATATAAAAACTGCGATATACGATGTGTTTCAGGGACCGTCTCTGTCGAACTGGGATTGTGTTACAAATGTTCTTTCTGTATGTTTATAATAATTAAGGATCTATTAAAATTGTGCTGTTTTAAGTTGTGATGTTGTGTTTACTTGTAGGTGGACAGCTACTTTCGAGAGGAACCCACTACCTCCATGTTTGGAATAGAGATGACTTCGGCCCTGAAATTTGCGGCAGCATGTTCCTCCGAAACCTTGATATCAACGTACTTTCAAGGCTACACGGTACAACACACATGACCAAATTATGACAACCACCTTCATTAAAATATGTAAATATACAATTAACAGTAAAAAAGCAGTCTATAACAACCCAGACCATTTATCTACAACACGATAAATATTCATTGTATTATACTGATTTACACCCGAATCAGACAATAAATGTGGATAGTGAGGGTAGCAAAAGTCTGTAATATTGTCCTTGTCCATCTCGTTGAGTTATCTGTATTAACAAATGGTGCTTATTCACCGCCAAAGACAACTGTTTGCTTTTAAGCAACTACACTTTATGTACGACTCACATCATTTAAAGATTTACTGACAAACAAACAGCTGCGTTTGGCGGTGCAATAGAAACATTTTCTAAGGTAAAAATCCACTAACGTCCTTCAGTAAAGTTTGCCTTACAATGCACAGATTTTCATGATACTCACAGCCTTAACGACATTACTAAGTGAGTCTCTACATGCAATTTTATCCAAATCGGTCAGGAAGTATAAACACTACAGGTAGGTAGACGAGCCAGTTTTCACAATCAAAAAAATTGCCCGACAACTATTTGTAACGAAACTGTAAACCGGATTTAATTAAAATCCGGAAAACGATTCGCTCATACTAATTCAAAAACGGACATACAGACGGATTTGGTCTCCTTGTTTTGCTTTCTTTTCCTTTTCACTTCGTAAAAGACACCTATTAGAGGAAAGGTGTTGTCGAACTATACCTTTGTGTATGTAATACAACGGATTTTCTTGAACTAAAACTACATCGCGATATGAGCTTGTTATTTTACACAGATCACCATCGTTGTAACTTTTTGTGGTCTGTCACTTCAAAAACCAAATTGTGAACAAGGGAACCACTTGATACAGCAGTGATAAATACCGCCACAAACACGGGTGTATTCACACACTTTCCGATCAATAAACACGTATTCATTGACACTTAACACCACAAGGCTTGTCGACTGGAAAAAAAGATAACTCTATCTAGTATTTTAGCACAGTTTAACAGAAAGCTATTGAGAATGTGTGCTGCAAAAACAAATTCGGGTTTGTAAAATGCCCTTTAAATGTTAGCAGTATGTATACAGTTGAATGAATGTTTAAAGAAGCCTACACAAATATTTTTGTCAGCACTGTGGATAAAAATCAAGTCAATATTAACAACTGAGCAAAGGCTCTCAATTAGTGAGCCAATTAATATTTAGTCGGATTATTTCATTCGAAATATGAGTACAGTGTCATAGAACAACATGATTAAAATCATGTGCTAAACCGCGAAGTGTTTTTCTTTTAAAGACGCTCATTTTATTGATACACACGTATAACCAACAGGGCACAGTCTTTCTCGGGAAACTTACAGTCGACAGGATCTTCAACAAATTCTGCGCCTTTGATACAGACCCGAAAGTTCAGTACCCGTCATCATATGCGAGCCACTACGCCCTACTATCAGCCGGATTAAAATAATCCACGATCCATAACCAATATCTTTATGAGATAAATTTAAAATATCATTTCCCATCTGCAACTATATCTTCCATGCGGTCTCCTCCGATCCGGTTTCCCAACAAAACGTTCTGTATGCACTTCTTGTATCTCTCAATACTTGTCCAAATTATTGTCCTTGATTTGATAATTCTGTGCGCTAATGTCAGTAGCTTTCACAATGTCTCAGCACAGATGCTAATGTCAGTAGCTTTCACAATGTCTCAGCACAGATGCTAATTTATGTAAGCTGTTCTTCTTGGTAGAGGACATCCCGGTGTATTAAAGTACAAAATTAAAATGAAATAAATTATATACTCCGTCTGGCACAACTTTCTTTTTATTTCATTATTTAAAATGTTGGCTATTAATATAATTCGTCAATATCATAGGATCCCATGATACTGACGAATTATATTACATGCACCAGCATTTTTAAGTTTTCATATATATACATGTATGGCCTGATGATGCCATATTCAGGCCGAAACTAGTAGCCAACATTTGAAATAATAAAATAAAAGGAACGTTGTGTCATTCGGAGTACATATTTTATTTTATTTTAATATTGTAAGCTGTTAAGCTGATCGCAGAGCAGACTAAACTTTCCCCCAGTGACGTCACACCTTATATTCTATATGGTTATGTTAACATCGCGTCGAAAACTGTTTGAAAAAAACGTCGGGGATGATAGTGGCAGACAGTGACAGCAGATCGCAGCAGCTTACTGACCAAACCGTCGCCAAAGAAATCAGTGCAGACGTAATATTTGAAGTTCTCAAGGTGATAGACATTAAAATTGGAGTAGTTGGTATATTAAGCCGTGTAGTTTGGTAGATCGGCACCGGCAAAGATATAAAGATTGAGGTAGCTTGTTGAAACAAAACTTTTTTGTTTCCTATTTACGAATTTACATGACGTCAAAACCCGCAAGACTGTAGATTTACTAACGGTCAATTTGCGATTCATATGCGATATGGCTTGAACTGCGGGTATTGGTGAGAGCCCAAACTACATGCATGTGACAAATTCTAACGGACACGTGTCACTGTACTAAAGTAAACATAAATCAGTATTTTCGAATGCGAAACTTGCGACACGATGTATGACGTCTCATTAAGGAGGCATTCTACTTTTTTTTTGCAATGTAAAATTGGATAACTGGACCCTTAATGTGCATCTTGAACGTTTGGTTGCGCGTAAGAACACGTTCCTGTCCTGTCAACGTAATGCAGGACAAAACAGTAACATAAGTGTAGCTGATAACACTTGTGAGAATGTGGTGAGTATTTAACACTTATATGTGGCAACACTAGAACGATCACAATGGCTAGCAAGCAGTAATAAGAGCAGGTTTAATTCAGGAATGTCTGCTGAGTAAAATTCTAAAGATTAAACTATATAAAACTATAATTTTGTTTGGTGTTCTATATGAGTGTGAAAGTTGTTTCCGCGTATGGAGAGGAAAACGTAGATAGAACGTGTTAAAGAACAGAGGGTTGAGGGAAATATTTGGGTCTTAAAGCACTCACATCTCAGTAGAAAGGATATTCAAAGCAACGCTGCGAGGGTCTAATATCTCGCGAAATTAGAAAAAAAATGCAGAATGATTAACTTCATAGTTTTCAATCCACATTAATTTTTAATATATTTACCGAAAAAAGGAGGGCAAACATTATGGGGAATGTGGCACCAAATTGGGGGGACAATCCTTCAGACGTTTGGTGGGGAAATTTGAAGGAAGCAGACCATTTGGAAGAATAAAAAACAGACTGGAGCAAAATATTGAAGTAAAATATAAAGAAAGAGGATGAAAAACTGTGGACTGAAACTAATCTAGTTCAGGATAAACACAACAGTCTTGTTTTTGTGAACACGACGATGAAATACCAGTTTCCATAAATGCGGTAAGTTTCTGTAGTACGTCAGGAGTCACCAGCTTCTGGAAAAGGATCCTATTTATGGTCTTCCTCAGTACACATGGTGTAAGCCTTAGTGTGCTTAATGTTGAGAACGGTGAAACACGAACCTAAAGTACCCAAACGTATCTGAGTTTACTTTGAAGTAATCAGATTTACGCTTTTGTAAGAGACCATCAAAAGTCAGCGTCACTAATTGAAAATGACATGACAAAACAGAGAAGACGCGCCACAACTGTTGCACCATGCACGGTCTAACACCTCGTTCTTTGCTAGGCCAGTTTTTAAATCATTAATGTTGAAATGCTTTGCACATGCCCACACCGTAGGCCAAAGATTAACGCTAAATTTCATCACGGTACAATGATCAAAAAATATTTGGCAGCTCATATAAATCGCATATCCTTGTGCAAATTTTGTAATTCTTGAATTCAACATTTAAAGCCCACTTGGTTTAACATTAACAACAATTACTTCATTATACAATATTAAAAATGTTAAACAACTGGTCTTTGTAATGGACACGGCATATGATGTCGAAGAGACAGTGATTGTTTGTGCATACTTCAGATGAACATCAGTCTTCAAAATACTGGTCATGATTAAGTTAAGACGTCCCTTCAATTTTAATACCAACCAAAGAATTTCATTTTGTACTGCCTATAAGGACGTTTAGACCTAAGATAATTAGAGTGCAGCCTACAATTTACACTGTACAGGATGAAACAAATGGGTGACCGGTCCTTGCAAAACCCACTGCTGTATCATTGATCCTTGAATCAGATCATTATCATCATCATCATCATCATATCTTTCATGGAGTTGGGCCACTTGTTGACCCGTTCCGGTCTCACGCATCCAGAAGTCTCTTCAAAGTTCTACCATGATTCCTTCTGCCAGTTGGGCAGTAGTGTTTCATTACCCTGGGTAATCTATTTCGAGGCATTCTATTTACATGCTGTATCCAGCTTCTCTCGTATTCCAGTAATTTGTCCAAATTTGGTCTTTTTTTTTTTAACTCCTTTGCAATTTGTCCATTTGCTTTGTAATCTGTCCAAGTATATCCTGCTGTTTTTCTCATTAATTTCATCTCTGCTGCTGTTATTCTTCTGGCGTCACTTGCCTTAATAGTCCCACGTTTCACTGCCATATAACAAGACTAGAACGGCTAGTGTCTTGTATAGTTTTATTCTTGTTTTCTTAAGTTTTTTTTGTGGTCTAAACACATTATTTAAAATACCTGTAATTTTCAAAGAGTTACTTCATTTACTATCAATGTCCAATTCTTCTTCATAAGATATATTTCCTAAACAGTTAAACAAATTTACTTTTTCTATAATTTTATTATCTATAAGGGGTAGCGATGCGTAATACTATAGCCTATCCTACCCAACAGTCATCCTTACCTTCTCGTGGTATATCCTGTTCTCATAAACGAGGAAATGACGACCGAGTCACCACTGTTTCACCAGGAATGGAGGAAATGCCATCCCTAAACTTGCCAGTCCAAAGGCTAAAGGTAGCAATCCTACCACTGGACTTACCCTGCTCTGGGCCCGTAACCCATTCAAGAGAAATTTTGACCACTGGCAAGTCTCACGAAAAGAAGCCGGCGAGACTTTTTTGAATCAGATAAGGTCTGAAAACCTGGCCCATGTTTACTGCCCACTAACATACTGCAAATGGCACTGCTATCGGCTTTAGACAAATGCTGATACTTACAATAACATACACATTGAACATTTTTTACTGTTAGTACTACTGACATTCAGGGGGGATTGATTAAGTATGACTGGAAAACGTGAATTGATCCAATGAGACGTAAATAACATAAAGTGAGTAAACTCTCAGAAAGTATAATGGAGATACAGTCATGACAATTTGCTACACCTCTTCAGATCCTTTGCGGCCCTGCAAAATTCTATTAGAAATATGATATTCAAAAAAGAAAGAATATAACAAAAGTAAAGGGATAAAGAAAAATAGGACGGAAAGATACAGAGGCGAGAATGAAAGTGAACTACGAGTAAATAAATAAATAAACAAATATAGCAAAACGCAAAGAAGACATTAGAAGTAAAGGGTAAAAGAAACAACATTAAAATAATATAACGAAAGGTCGAGAAAAACAAAATTATGGGAGAAAGAAAGAAAAGAAATAAAAAAAGATAAACAATTTAACACGCCCCGCCGTTTCGAGGAAACCTACTGCTTTCATCTTCAATGGTCAGTGAGCCCTGAAAACCAGAATTTTCAAAACACACACAGCGGCAACCACAAATTACGCATAAAGAGAGCTTACTGTCTTCTAATTTTCTTTCCCATGACACAAAAATAGAACAAGCACAAAAGAGTTACAGGAGAGAGTAGCTGATGAAGGCGCATAATGAAACACTCAAGTGTCAATGCTGTGGTAGTGTCACGTGTCTCAGAGGACACATGTTTTACATTCATTAATGCAATCGGAAGCCATGTTTAGGAAGGCAATTGGCATATGTGCACTGAGAGACATTTTTAAATTAAAGATTACATAGCCTCAGCTCATAACTACACGCTATATACAGCCGTAAGTTTATAGCTTCAATTAATCAAGTGAGAACGTCGTAAGATTTATGTTGTCTTGTGCTCCTTGTATATAACTGTACGTGTTACAGCTTCTGTTATAGGGGGGTTGGACGATGTACCTATGTTACTTTGTTTTCAGTACTGTCTATAGGTCAGTAATAATCCTTGCTAACAAACGACAGAAGTGCATGCGTAAGATTTTGCGGTTAATGTCGGATAATGACGGATAATGACGAGTTACTACTACTCATTATGGAAACAATCGCACAGCGCACTCAATCAAGATCGCTACTTGAAGCGCTTCGAGACTTTCAGTGTTTGTGTGATCATTCAATATAAAATCAGGCCCAGTCTAAACAAAACTGTTATTTTATTTTAAACTGCTAGGCTACACATTACGACGCAACACACAGATCACCATCAGGCTTCCTATAAAAACAGCATTAAAAAAGGTTATAATTACACATTATACTGAGCATATTTACACTAGGATGGTGATGATGATGATGATGATGATGATCTCATAATTTACAAAAATGTACATTTCGGAGGTGTCCTTTAAAAACATTATTACAGTAGCTGGTACTGCGTGTTTATTTTTGTCTGTTAAATATTTTGTAATTCAGCTGTGATAGGATTTAGTCCAGGTTGCGTGTTGATCTGCTGTTCAACAATTTTTTTGGGCGCAACAGCCCCCCAGTGGGCCAGAGCTTCCTCATTCACGAAGTTTCTAGACCACACATAACGACGCACCACGGTAGGTAGGAATCCTCTGGACGAGTGATCAGCTCATCGCAGAGACCTCTACCTGACAACACACAACATTCACAAGAGACAGATATCCATGACCCCGGTGGTATTCGAACCCACAATCTCAGCAGACAAGCGGTCGCAGACATACGCCTTAGACCGCCCGGCCACTGGGAGCGGCGCTGTTCAATAATAATTTTTACAAATTCTGTGAAATCTCGCAGTTGTGGATTTTTATATCTGTTATTTGTTTACGCTTTTTATAACCTATAAAATATTTCAGGTTTCTCATTCAACGTGTTTTACTTATTTTGGACTAAAGTCTTCCTTGTTAAATGGAAATTATATAATTATAATACAAATATATTGCAAATATAAAAGAGTGAATGGTTTTGAAGGAGAGTCAATCACAATATTTGTTATTTCTGAATTTTGTAACAAAATGTTCCTAATCATAATGTATCGGGTATTTACTTATGCTTTTCTTCTTAAACGTTGTATGCACGTCCTTTGTTCGGAAAGCACGTTGACCTAGGAAAGGCGTGTCTAGCAGTCAGCGACCGTCGGTCTTTACGACGCCGTCTTTGCGGCTTATTTTGTAGTATCACTTCGAACGGTAGGTTTGATTTTACCTACACCTGTCGTTAATAATGTTATCTTTTAAAGTTTCTAAACTAAAACAAAAACTTTTATAACGTGTTCATGTGTTCATCTTTTTAGTTAGGAGGAAATTGCATAACGAGGAGCTAAATGATTTGTACTTCTCACCCAATATTGTGCGGGTGATAAAATCTAGAAGAATGAGATGGGCTGGGCATGTGGTGTGTATGGGTGAGGAGAGGGGGGTGTATAGGGTCTTGGTGGGGAAACCGGAGGGAAGGAGACCACTGGGGAGACCTAGGCGTAGATGGGTGGATAATATTAGGATGGATCTCCAGGAGGTGGG
>Ga0131853_10002607_pt1 | contig 32210 bp, 36 predicted proteins | sample TergutLab28metaG_FD_92764 | JGI IMG/M metagenome (GOLD analysis project Ga0131853, IMG submission 92764) | Labiotermes labralis P1 segment gut microbial communities from Petit-Saut dam, French Guiana - Lab288 P1 (version 2) (version 2) | ecosystem: Host-associated > Arthropoda: Insects >... | reverse complement strand
GCCTGAACAAGCTCAAAATGAAATATTTCAATATATAGAGATGTACTACAATACCAAACGGATGCACTCTGCGTTAGGATATATTTCGCCTTCTCAGTTTGAAAAAAAATCATATGAAACACATTTAACTTATCTTTGTGTCCAATAAATGTTGACCTCTCCACACTGTTCTCAGACGGGGGGCATATTTCTAGTTAAGAGATCCTATAAAACACTTTTTTCCCACAAGACAAAGAGACAACAACAGAGACCCGTTGGAAAGCGGAAGATGTCGGAGGCGCTAGTTCGGCTTATTCTCTCACAAAAGTAATGCGCTACAAAAAAATCCGTAGCTGACTTACGCTACAGGGTTTAATGTTTATGGATCATAGCGGAATTGCTGCGACCTATTGAATGTCCATAGGGCAAGCTCCCAACTTTGTTAACTTCCACGTTGAACTCTTCAAATAGGTTAATACATTATTTTTTAAATGCGCCAGCCATCCGACAGCAAAATGTCAGTCAACCCGATGATGTTTTTTTTGGGGTGACTAGCTCGTTCTATTGAGCGAATTAGTTAATACATAAGACTGTTGCTTACTAGTGAGTCGGCATAGGCTTGCATCTCTTCTTTACTTTGTATGGTTTGTGTGCGTGCTATAATCTGTTTCTGAGCAAATTCTGGTAGCGCAAAAAAATAATTTTTAGCAGCCTCGTTTTTAGCAAGTGCAATATCAAGACCCATTGGCATATCGGGTGGATATACTTTGTTACGGCTAATGTCCATATAATTATCTCCTTATTATTTTTACATAAACCAGTTTATTTTTTGTATGGGGATGGTTTTATATGCACCTTTATGAAATAATAATTTTGACTTAATAGCAGAAACTTCGACTTTTAATTAACTCTATATTCGGGAAAACGGTGGCCCTGATATTTTTTAAAAGCCTGCGTTTTTAGGCTAAAACTAGCAAAGCCTTATGGATTCTTAAGAAATTTGACATGCCTTCTCGCGAACTTGTAGCGCCTCCAAACTGATATTTCTATGAATGTTTTTTTATAAAAGACAGAATAATATAATCGTAGCAGTATTTTATAAACTTAACAACAGGTGATTATATGTCAAAAAATAAATTGTTAGTACCCGAAGCAAAAGAAGCACTTGAACAATTTAAGTATGAAATTGCGACCGAAACTGGTGAGCCTATAAAAGATAATGACACTGGTGGGATGACCTCCTATCAATACGGCTATATGATCAAAAAAATGATAGAAAAACAAGAAAAACAAATGGCGGATAAGTTCAAGCCATGAAACAAAATTTATTATATATAGAAATTTTACAGTTGAAAGAGAATCTATGATGGATGGAGTGAATAAAGATGAATGATAATTATGTAGGAATGGGACACAATCCCAATCCAAACGTTCCTGATTTGCCTGAAGGATTCGCAATGTCATTATTACAGGATTCAGAAGCAAGGGCTAATTATCAAAACCTAAGTGATATCGAAAAAACAAATATAATTCGATATATACAAAGTAATAATTTAACAGGTTATGAGGCGAAAATAAAAATTGATAATGCCATAAAAAGTCTTAGAAATAATAGTTTAGATTTTACTAACTTAACGTAATCCAAGTCATTGCTAGAGGTGAAGATATGAAGAAATATACCAGTGGAGCCGAAATTCCTGTGGGTCTTGGAATTGCGCTTGGAAAATGTAATGCAATGGATTACTTTTTCTCATTGTCCCAAGAAACTCAGCAACAAATTATAGATCATACCCATACTATACATTCGAAAAATGAGATGCTTGCTTATGTTCAATCAATAATGGCAGAACTATAGGAATACCGATTATAAGTCAATACAATAGAAAAATTTAAATGAAGTGCGAGTTTATGAATCGAATAAAAGTCTAAGAAGATGGTGAAAAATGCATAGCCACCGGATAAGCTCACTAAAATTTTATCCGGTTGGCTTTCCTATGGCTAATTATTCATTCCACCCTTTTTTCTGCGCTTTTGCCAAGAATAATCTTATGTTTTCCTCTTCCTTCTTAACATTAACCTTGCCTCTGCCAAGGCGATCACATAAGCCCAGCAGGGCAATCTCATTTACATTAACTTCTTTTGACATCGAGTCCAAATCTGCAAATGGCATGTCATTTACAACAAATAGTATTTGCATGTGCCAGCGAACAAGTGCCGTAACACTCTGAATAAAGGATTTATCCAAATCGAACTCACACAGAAATTGTCTAGTTAGATCCGCGCCAACGATATCATGGTCGTATGATGTAACTTTCCCTCTCTTAACTCTTGTTGTATCCGGCTTTCCTATATCATGCAATAGAGCAGCCCACATAAATGCTTTAGGATTTTCGCTTCGGTCTTTATGTTTGGCCGCTTCGTCCACTACCATGACTGTGTGATTCCATACACTGCCTTCAGGGTGGTGTTCACGATTTTGATCAGTTGTTTTTAATCGCAAGATTATATGAAAAGGAAATTCTGAGAAAACGGCTTCATTGGATATTTTATTTAAAAACTTTGAAGGGTTATCATCAAAAAGCAAATGTTCATCCATTTCGTTAAAAAGAGCCTTTTTATGTTCATAATTCATGCACTCAAGTCCTTTCGCTTATTACGGATAGTGTTAGTGTTTCCAATCCACTATCTACTCATTAAACTTTTTGTCTCCCTATCTACACAAGCCAGCCTACCTTGGTAGGGAATACGGATGAGAGTATTTATATTAAGAGAGCAAAACTTATCTGATTTGCATAAATCCATGTTGGTTACGTATCCCGGCATCATTTTCAATATACCCCAAAGACTCTATGTTACAGCATCGTCCTCACTTTAAAAAATAAAGCAGGGTGTTTACAGAAATAGTAAGATAAAAACATTGCATAAACTATGCAAAGAGCTTTCACCATATCATTTTATTATCCAAACGACTTGAATACAGACTTTTTTTGCAGTATACTTGCCGTATAAAATGATAACGAGGTGAATTTATGATTACATCAAATATAGCGTTTTATCCATGCGCCAGTATTGAGGAGACAGAAGCTTTTTATATAAATATAATCGGTCTTGTAAAGGTTTTTTCTAGTGAGAGAGCTCGTATATTTTCAGCTAAAAAAGGGTATTTCGGATTTATGGAGTATCCTGATAAACAAGTTGCTTCAGGAAGGCTCTGCTTGTCTCTTAACTGCCAAAGTGAAGAATATGTGGATATGCATTACGATAGGATAATTTCCTTGGGTGCAGAACTATTGGGCAAGCCCAAAAAGCATGCAACTGAACCAGTTTACTCATTTTTTATCAAAGACCCTAATGGATATTTAGTGGAATTTCAAAAGATAGAAGGTATGGATATATAAAGCGTGAAAAAAAGGTGCCGTGACATGTTTTTGTCACAACACCTTTTACTTAGGTCTAATTAGGTATTTGAATGTCCCCGCCGGCTAGCACTAAGTAGTGAAACACTCCCCACATACCTCCAAGCTGAGAGCCTGCGCCTACGCGGGTATGTCCAGGCCCCAGAATATTATTCCTGTGGCTTTCCGAATACATCCAAGCACTCACAAGGGCCTCGGGTGTCCAGTTCCCGCCGCCACCATTTCTCCATCCGGCAGTTGTGCCGCCAAATGCAAGAACGGTATTCGCTGAACCTCCATAAGGGCCTTCACCGTGCCCTAAAGGTAAGTCCAAATCTGCTAATGTTTGAGAATAAAACCGCGCAGCCGTCATAAAAACATAATCTATTTGTAGCGCATTAAGCCCATAAGCTATTCGCTCTTCATTTACCAGCCTAATTACTTCCAATTCAAAAGCGGAAGCTCCTCCCATTTCCCAGTATTCTGCAATCCATTCGGCTCTTTCGCTCTCAGTCAACTGTCTGTTTGGTAAAGTTATTGAAGATAATGTATATAAGAATGGAATATGGCGTGGGTCATCTTCGGGAGTAGCCATTTCGGTTGTGGCAAGCCTTGTGCTAATAGCCACAGTCCTTGAGGCTTCATTCCAGCCTACAGAATAACCTATACTCTCCAGCACAGTACGTATTGGCAGCATAGTCCTACCGCCAATAATCTGTGCAGGAACATCCAGTATGTAGGAGATACCATTTGTGTTAAAGATACCGCTGTCAACCACAATAGTTACCACATAGTCATCCCTGGTAAATATGACTGTTCTTGAGATATCGTCCCAGTTCACATCGAAGCCCAAAACTTCAAATACTCCTCGCACAGGTACAAGAGTTCTGCCATCTACGATAACAGGATTTTGGTCAGCAAAAACTACCCGTTGCCCTTCAACTGTTACAGAAATATCACTTGCGTAGATGGTAGAGGGCATGAACACGCCGCTGGTCAGCATAAAAACTAAAGTTGCAGATAATAGTTTTTTAGTAATTCTCAAATTAGTTCCTCCTCATAATACTTTGCAAAGTACAATTAGATAAAAAAAGACAAGCTTTGATTGTTCAAAGGCTTGTCTAATAAATAAACTTATACTGTATTAATTTATTTCATCTTCAAAAATTCAAACCTTAGAATCATAAAAAAGAAAAAAGCCGATGATCGGACTCGAACCGATAACCTGCTGATTACAAGTCAGCTGCTCTGCCAATTGAGCCACATCGGCGTAAGTTAGGTTGACGAGTTAATCGTCAACTCAACTTATAAAACTAATGGAATCCGGCAGCCACCTATCTTCCCGGGCAGTCTCCCACCAAGTATTGTCGGCCGTTTGAGGCTTAATCGTCGTGTTCGGGATGGGAACGGATGTGTCCCGCAAACGCATCGCCACCGGAAAGTGACCCGTAGGGGATTCGAACCCCTGTTTCAGCCGTGAAAGGGCCGTGTCTTAACCCCTTGACCAACGGGCCATAAATATCTAACATGTGTTAGCGATATTTATGATACAATATTTATTTTAGCTTGTCAACTGTTTTTTTAGGCACAGTTTAATTTTGCTAAAAAATTAAATGCCTCACATCACAAGAACACAAGTTTTTTCATGCTCAATTTACGCATGGAGCATAAAAAAAGCTCCCCGAGTAGGATTCGAACCTACGACCCTCCGGTTAACAGCCGGATGCTCTACCGCTGAGCTATCGAGGAATAGAGGTTACTAAAACTTACCTCACATATTCTAATGGGTTTAGAGCAAGTTGTCAAGAGTATTTTGAAAATTTTTCTATTAATTTTTATTCAGTCCTAAAATCTCTTTTTTAGAAAGCATGCGGTAATGCCCGACTTTCAAATCTCCAAGCAATATATTTCCTATAGCAACGCGTTTGAGATGAGTGACTTCGTGACCAAGGCTAGCGCACATTTTTCGCACTTGCCTGTTTTTGCCTTCAGAAATCACAATGCGAATGACGGCTGAATCCTTATATTGAGCTACAATATGCATTTTCGCAGGCTTAGTTATATATCCGCCTATATCAATGCCGCACTGGAAAGCTTCTGCGGTCTTATCAGTTATGATGCCCCGCACAATCGCTTCATATTCTTTAGTAACGCTATAGCCAGGATGGGTAAGCTTGTTAGTAAGTTCGCCGTCATTGGTAATTATAATAAGACCTTCAGTATCGTAGTCCAGCCGGCCGACGGGGTAGAGCCTTGCGCTGTTTTTTATAAGAGAGACGACGCTTGGTCTGCCAAATTGGTCTTTGGCAGTTGAGACATAGCCTTTGGGCTTGTTAAGCAGGTAATAAAAAAGCTCTGTGCTTGATGGCTCTATAATTCTCCCGCATACCTCAACTACATCTTTTGCGGTGTCAATTTTATGGCCGAGTTCGCTGATTATGAGCCCATTTACTTTTATAAGGCCGGATGCTATAAGTTCTTCAGATTTACGCCTTGACGCGACTCCGTTTTCGGCCATAAATTTTTGTAGTCTGAGAATCATAACTTCTCCTTCGTTGATTATTCGAGTGTTCATAGTATATCATCCTATTGCGTCATAGTACAAGTTTTGATATACTTAATCTTAGAAGAATCTGTCGCCCACAATCGTGAAAGAAGAGGATGAAAATGAACTTAGGCAGACGAATTATAGTTTTGGGTTCATCGGGAAGCGGAAAAAGCACATTATCGGCAAAGCTCGGCGAGTTAACCGGAATACCTGTAGTCCATTTGGACCGATTGTTCTGGAACCCCGGATGGGTAGAAACTCCAAAGAATGAAATGGATAAGAAGGTAGCTGACGCAGTGTCCGGCGAAAGTTGGATTATAGATGGGGGATATACTCAGACTTTGGATTTTCGTTTAGAGCGTGCTGATGCTATAGTTTTCATTGATTTGGGCAGGCATATTTGCCTTTTTAGAGTATTTAAACGCTGGATAAAAAACTATGGTAAAACAAGGAATGATATGGGTGAAGGTTGCCCTGAAAAAGTTGACATAGACTTTTTGAAATGGGTATGGAGTTACCCTAAGCGTTTGAGAAAAATTACTATCGAAAAAATCTATAGCAGCGGGAAGCAGGTATATCATTTAAAATCCCGTAAGGAAGTGGAATCGTTTATTCTAGAATGCGTTCGCATAAATGGGTTGCTCGAGTTCTTCTGAGTATAATCACATAGTGACTGTACAAAAAAGCAGCTAATTTCTTACTATTTGAGAAGCGCATACTTGATACTCGCGCAAATCAAGATTAACACCCGAAGTATTCGGAAATAATTACTTGTGTCCTGCTGATAAAGGCCGGAAGATCAGCCTTAAAGTTACGTAACAGCTTTATATGGACACTCTGAGCAAATACTACTAACTTAACTCAGGAGTAGCTATGAAAACAAGCAAGCCCAGATGTGTGGCTATATTCGGCGGCTCATTCGACCCAATTCATTTGGGGCATCTGCATTTAGCGGAGATGGTTCGTGAGGAATTTGAGCTTTGTGAGATAATATTTATGCCATCCGCTCAGCCGCCGCATAAGAGTGCGTCGATAGCGGCACACAAAGAGCATCGCTATAAGATGGTTAAAGATGCTATACGTTCAAATCCTAATTTCAAAGTTTCAAGGCTGGAGTTTGATCGTGAAGGATATTCATATACAGCAGATACGTTGAAATTGGTACGTGAGGAGCTTTCGGACGAAGCTTTGCTATATTTCATAATAGGCGCGGACTCTTTGATGAATATGCATAAGTGGAAAGATCCCGATAAAATATTTGCCCTATGTGAAATAATAGCCATAGACCGTTTGGGTACGGAAGATGACGAGATAATTACGGCGCTAAAATATTTGGCCGAGAACTTTAGCGCGAAGATACATTTGCTGAAAAAACGCACATACCCTATATCTTCAACTGAGGTAAGGGAGCGAGTACGAGCGGGATTGTCTATCAGATATTTAGTGCACGATGGAGTAACAGAATATATCCAAAACCACAAATTGTATCAGCAAAATTTAGATTTAGAAAATTTTGAAGAATATCTGAAAAACAGCCTTTCGCTCAAAAGATACACCCATAGCGAAAGGACAGCAAAGTCAGCTTATCATCTGGCAAAAGAGCATGGGGAAGATCCTGATAAAGCTTATTTAGCGGGACTTTTGCACGATATTGCGAAGGAGCTGACGCCTTTAGAAACAGGAAAATATAGTGGTGAACTTAATGAGACTGACTTTTTGTTTCCCGATGTTATCCATTCATTTATAGGCGCAAAATTGGCAGAAGAAGTGCTCGGGATAAGTGACATAGACATATTGAACGCTATCCGCTATCATACAACTGCACGTATTTGCATGTCAGTACTTGAAAAAATAGTTTTTATAGCTGACAAAATTGAAGAGGGTAGAAATTACCCTGAAACGGGATACTTGAAAGAACTGGCCGAGTTAGATTTGGACAAGGCAGTTTTTGAGATACTACAAATAACGACTTCAATTGCAAAGGGCAAAGGTAAGCAAATACACCCTTTAAGCTTAGAAGTCCTTGAGAACCTGTATTCATAGAGCTATTGTATGTATTTTTGGTTTGTTTTTCGCCATACAGCTCAAGGTTTTCGCCTTAGATCCCCCCCATTCGGGGACCCTGGGCGAAACCACGCTCCGCGCCGCCGGTTTCTTCCGGTCACTGTCAACGCTTCCTGGGATACTAGGGCGAGCAGCTTTGACTGGCAAAAAAATGTGCAAAAATCCGCACAATTCATCTATGAACACAGATTCTAAAAATTAAATGGAGAAGGTGTTTACTTGAACGAAAATCTTAAAGTGGTAAGCAAAGCAATCGAAGACAAATTCGGTAAAGACACGGTAATTTTGGACATAAGAGCCTTAACGCCAATGGCGGACTACTTTGTTATAACAAGTGGTCAGAACCCCAATCAAATGCATGCAATCGCCGAGAATGTAAGCACTGAGCTTTCAAAGCTGGGAGTCAGGTTATCCCATAAGGAAGATGAAGGGGAGAATTGGATTCTCATGGACTTTAGTGATATTATTGTGCATATTTTTGATGAAGAATCACGGGAGTTTTATGATTTGGAGAGGCTTTGGGCGGATGCAATAAAAGTTCAAGCTTAGGCTTGGGGGAGTTTAAAGATGATAGCTTTACTTTCTGATATACACAGCAATATCTATGCTTTAGATGCGGTTCTTAAAGATATGCCGAAAGTCTCTGTCGCTTATGTACTTGGGGATACGGTAGGTGGAGCGAACCCTTTTCCTTGTCAAGTTTTAGATACTTTGATGAATTTGGATATGAGAGTTTCGGCTATTTTGGGGAACTGGGAAGCATGGATGATTAATGTGAGGCATGACATTCCACCAGAGTGGCGAGGTGACGGAACTAAAATAGCAGCAGGGGCTTGGACTATGGACGTTATGAAGGAACATCATTGGAACTTCTTAGAAGGCCTCGGCACAGATCTTTGTGTTGATGATATGCTACTATTCCATGGCAGCCCGGAAAGTTTGAAAGATGAAATAATTTGCCAAGACTCCGCCGAGGAATTAGCAAAGAGACATAATGCAAAGTGGCTGATAGGCGGGCATACTCATAAGGCTCGATTATTTCGAGTGGGAAGTCATCGAGTGGTTAACGTAGGATCGGTGGGGCTTTCCTGTGACTGTATAGGCGGTACAGCTTGTTATGCATTACTTGATGAAGATAATATAATTTTCCGTCACGTATCTTACGACTTGGAAAGTGCTGTCAAAGCTATAGAAAACAGCGAATTATTTACATTGGCCGGTGATTTTTCTAGACAAACAATATCAATAATGAAAAGTGGAAGTTTTTAATAAATACATACTATAGGAGGAATTCACATGGAGCAGCGCATTAAAGACATTGTTAAAAAGTATGAGGCGTTTTGTATTGATTTTAGGCGGGAACTGCATATGCACCCGGAAACTTCTTTCCAAGAGTTTCGCACTACAAAAAGGATATCTGAAGAGCTTACCAAGAACGGCATAGAGCATAAAGTAATCGAGCCAACCGGCGTTATAGCTGAGATTAAAGGAGGCAAGCCGGGCAAAACTGTTGCTCTTCGTGCTGATATGGACGCGCTTGCAATGCAAGATTTAAAAGACGTTCCATACAAATCGAAGGAAGAGGGCAAAATGCACGGATGCGGGCATGATGCGCACACTGCAATACTTCTTACATCGGCAATCGCCTTAAATGAAATAAAAGACGAAATAGCAGGCAATATAAAGTTTTTCTTCCAGCCTGCCGAAGAGCTTGTAAAAGGCGCTGAGCTTCTTATCAAAAATGGCTGCATGGACGGAGTTACCAATGTGTTTGGAATGCATATAGCTCCAAGTATTAAGACAAATAAAGTTGGACTTCTATCAGGCCCAGTGTATGCAATGCCTGACAGCTTAAAAATCACTTTTAAAGGCGTGGGTGGACACGCGGCTTATCCGCATTTGACGAAAGATGCTATTGTCATGGCATCGCAATTTATAACCAATGTACAAACTATCGTCTCAAGAGTAATGCCGCCTTTGGAGTCTGCTGTAGTTACGTTCGGCAAGTTCCATTCTGGTACTCGCAGTAATATTATAGCTCATGAGGCTGTGCTTGAAGGAACGGCAAGAAGTTTCAAGCCTGAATACCGCAAGCTTATAGAAACGACCATGAGAAAGTACGCCGAAAGCATTGCCGAAATGTACGGCGGAAGCGTAGAAATAGAATATAATCACGGAACTCCGGCAGTTGTAAACGAAGAAAGAAGTATTGAAATGCTCAGAGGTGTTGTAACCAAGAACTTTGGCGCAGAGCATGTTGTAAAAGGTGAAGTCACTATGGGCGCAGAAGACTTCTCGTGCTTCTTGGAGAAGGCTAACGGTTGTTTTGTGAATTTGGGTACAGGAAATACTGAGAAAAATACGGAGATTGTGCCGCATCATGGGTTGTTCGATGTGGATGAGGACTCCTTTGTGTTCGGTACGCAGCTTATGTGTTTGTACGCGCTTGCTTATTTGGGGCAGGATGAGTTTTAGGAGAGTTGAGATTAGGCTGGGGATGATGTCTCCAGCCTTAGTTTTTGGCTTTGCAGTGATATTCTCCGACCTTGGCAGAGGAATCAATCAATCTTAGAGTCTGGCATTGAAGACAGTATCCTTACTTTGTGAGCGGCCGGTTGAAGGGTTCGCTGCACTTTCGTCTTCCCACTATCGAACTTGAAAGTCGAAGCCGCTGCTTTCATGCTGATGGCTGAGCTCTTTTAGCTCTTTCACTATTCCGTGTCGAATAATTTTCGTTTCTGCTCCCGAGGCTACAAAAAGGTCAATTGTAGTTAGATTTCTTTTACGCAAAGCGTCACCTTCTTCCACATCTTTACAATTTGTATCATTTTACTGCAATCACTTCGAAAATTCAATGCCTTTGGCAAGCTTACTTAGTCATACAGTAGAACCTATCAAGATTCTCCTCCAAAATCCCTTGCCAAAATTCCAATTCTATGGTAAACTATTTAATTGTTCGGCAAAGTTCGGTTGCTTTATTAAGCCAAATCGACTTTGGCCCAATCCTTGCTCTTTTCGGAGAAAAAGGGCCATTAGACCAGAAGGAGGTGTTTTTGCAATGAATAAGTACGAAATTACGGTGATTGTAAAACCTAATTTGGAAGAAGAAGCGGTGAATGCTGAATTTGCTCATGTAGAGGAGCTTATTGGAAGATTCGGCGGCACGGTTGAGAAAGTTGACGACTGGGGTAAGCGTAGATTAGCTTATGAAATCCAGAAGCTGGGTGAAGGTTTCTATCGTTTTTTCACAGTTTCTGCCGAGGCTTCTTTACCTGCTGAAATTGAGGCGCGTATTCGTCTTCGTGAGAATGTGCTAAGATATCTTATTATTAGCGTTGAGGCGTAGAGCCTGGAGGGTTTATTATGAATAAGGCGGTACTTTTAGGACGGCTTACAAGGGACCCGGAAATAAGATACACTCAGTCGAATGAGCCGTTATGCATAGCCCGTTATACTGTTGCTGTAGATCGCAGATTTAAAAGAGAGGGCGAGCCGACTGCGGACTTTATTCCATGTGTAGCGTTCGGTAGAGCAGGTGAATTTGCCGAGAAGTATTTTAAAAAAGGCATGATGGTTTGCGTATCGGGAAGAATTCAGGTAAGAAGCTGGGAAGATCAACAAGGCCAGAAAAGATGGTCAACGGAGATTGTTTTAGAAGAGCAAGACTTTGCTGAAAGTAAGGCAAGTTTCCAATCAAGAGGTGCGGCGGATGTTCCTTCGGATCATGCACAGCACTTAGGAGATACAGGAGGATTTGCCGCTATTTCTGAAACTATCGATGATGAAGATCTTCCGTTTTAGCCGTTAAACACTACTACTTTCAAATTAGGAGGCGAAACATGGTTCATAAGAAACGTGGGCGCAGGAAAAAACGCGTATGTGCTTTTTGCGCCGATAAAATAAATGATATTGACTACAAAGATGCACCAAAACTTAGAAGGTTCATTTCTGAAAGAGGTAAAATTTTACCGCGCAGAGTTACAGGAAATTGTGCTAAGCATCAGAGAACGCTTACTGTGTCTATAAAAAGATCAAGACACATCGCGCTGTTGCCATATACACAAGATTAGTTATACCTAAATCACTTTAGAACAGACCGAACTATCATCAGAAAAGCTCCGGTTTCTGGGAGTTTTCTGATGATTCTTTGGGACTATTCTAAAGTAGATTTAGTATAAGTCAAGAGTTCATAGTCGGGAGTCCGTTATGGATTATATGAAAAGATACGAAGCGTGGGCTCAGAGTAGTTTCTTTGATATAGAGACGAAAGCTGAGCTTGCGCTTTTGCAAGGCAATCACGCTGAAATTAAGGAGCGTTTCCATAAGGATTTAGAATTTGGAACAGGCGGCCTTAGAGGAATTATGGGAGCAGGGACGAACAGGATGAATATTTACACTGTTCGCAAAGCCAGTCAAGGTTTCGCTAACTTCTTGAAAAAAGAGTTTCGAGGAGACGAACTTGGGGTGCTTATAGCCTATGATTCGCGTAAGTTTTCGGATCAATTCGCAATAGAAGCAGCTCTTGTTATGTGTGCAAATGGCATAAAAGCATATGTGTTTGATTCATTACGCCCGACTCCAGAACTTAGTTTTGGTGTTAGATACTTGGGCCTCTCAGGAGGCATTGTAATTACCGCAAGTCATAATCCACCTGAATACAGCGGACTTAAAGTTTATGGGTCGGACGGTGCACAAGTAACTTATCCAAGCGATAAATTAGTTATCGAAGAAGTAAACAAGATAGATGACTGGGCTAAAATAAAAACGATGGCTATACAGGAAGCTGTTGGCGGCGGAATGCTTATCTATGTAGGCAAAGAAATCGACGAGCCATACTATGCAGCGGTTTTGGCTGAGTCGGTTGATAACACGGTCTTGAAACAGAGTAATAACATAAATATTGTTTTTACTCCGCTCCACGGAAGTGGGAATATACCCGTGCGTGAGGTTCTATCTCGAGCAGGGTTTGAAAATGTTCATATAGTAAGAGAGCAGGAAAAGCCTGACTGTAATTTTTCCACACTAGACTCTCCGAACCCGGAAGATTCACGAGTGTTTGAGATGGCTCTAATGCTCGCAGAGAAAGTTCAGGCTGATATTATAATCGGCACAGACCCCGATGCCGATCGGATTGGCGTTGTTGTAAGAGATAAATTTGGCAAGTACATCTTTTTGAATGGCAATATGTTAGGTGTTTTATTGACTGAATATATATTGCTGACTCTTAAAAAAAAAGGACGCCTTCCTGAAGACGGCGTAATTATTTCAAGCGTAGTTTCTACGGATTTGACTCATAAGATATCCAAACATTATGGTGTAAAATATATTGAAGTCCTAACTGGCTTCAAATATGTCGGCGAAAAAATCACACAATTAGAAACGCAAGGGAGCGGTAAGTATCTTTTTGGCTTTGAAGAGAGCTATGGATATCTTGCAGGTACATATGCTAGGGATAAGGATGCGGTTTCTACTGCTTATCTTGTGTGTGAAATGGCGGCGGCATACAAAATGCATGGCATGACTCTATGCGATGCTCTTACCAAAATATATGAAAAGTATGACTACCATATGGAAAACACAAAATCCATCACCCTAAAAGGCATAGAAGGCTCTATTTTGATGAAAAAAATTATGGAGTCCTATCGCGTAGAACCTCCAACTAATTTGGGTGAACATAGGGTAGTAAATGTTTTTGATTTTAGCATTGGGAAGTGCATAGATTTAGTGTCAAGGCAGGCGGAAGTGATTGATTTGCCAAAGTCAAATGTTTTATACTATCAAGCCGAAGGCGGAAGTTGGATGTGTATAAGACCGTCAGGCACAGAACCTAAGATGAAAATGTATTTTGGTACAAATGCAAAGACTTTGGGTGAATGCGCCAAAAATATTAAAATTATGATGGAAGAGGCGCAAGCTTCTTTTTGGGCAAGGAAAAATGCGTATGAATAGAATAAGAGCCTGTCTAAGATCTCGCTTTCGATGAAATTTCGAGCGTTTTTTCATCAGGCTAGGAGCGTCCGGCGACGCATAACCAAATATTCTTACGCAAGGAGGATGCAACGACGCATGATGGAAAACAAGCCGAAAAGCCAGCGAAATGGAGATGTTAGACAGGCTCTTAGAGTAATGAGTGTGTTTGGAACAAGACCAGAGGCGACGAAAATGGGGCCATTGGTAAAAGCGATTGAAAAAGATGATAGCTTTGAAAGTCTTGTCTGCGTTACGGCCCAGCATAGGGGAATGCTTGACGATGTTTTGGAAGTGTTTGAGATTACACCTGACTATGACCTTAATATCATGAAAGAAGGGCAGACGCTTGAGCATATTACAGTAAGTGCTCTGAGCGGCTTGTGCGCAGTTATTGATAAAGCAAATCCTGACCTTCTCTTAGTACACGGCGACACCAGCACCACGTTTGCGGGTGCGCTTGCAGCGTTCTATAGAGGAGTAAAATTAGGCCATGTTGAGGCTGGGCTTCGTACATACGATAAGTTCAGGCCATATCCAGAAGAGATGAATAGGAAATTGGTAAGCCCTCTTGCGGATATTCACTTCGCACCGACTGAGCTTGCCAAAGAAAATTTATTGAAAGAAAATATTGCGGGAGATAGTATTTTTATCACGGGCAATACCGCAGTTGATTGTGCAAAAAATTCTTTTGCAAAAGATTACGTCTTTAAGAGAGACATGCTTAATAGAATTAAATATAAAGCGAAAAAAATCATAACTGTAACAGCTCATAGAAGAGAAAATTTGGGTGAACCCCTTGAAAATATTTGTAAAGCAATACTGGATATAGTAAGGCATAATGAGGACGTAGAGATTATTTATCCGGTTCATCCAAATCCAGCAGTAAAAACTGTAGTTCACAGGATACTTGGTAACGCTAATGGTGTTCACCTTACTGAGCCCCTTGATTTTGTTGATTTGCACAATTTAATGGCTAGATCGTTTATTGTTTTGACGGACTCGGGTGGTATTCAGGAAGAAGCGCCGGTGTTTAACAAGCCTGTGCTTGTTCTCCGGGATGTTACAGAGCGGCCGGAAGGCCTTGAGGCAGGTACTCTAAAATTAGTCGGAACAGACAGGGATACTATTGTGAAAGAAACGAAAGAGCTGCTTTCAAATCCTGAGGAGTACAGCCGTATGGCAATGGCCAACAATCCATTTGGAGATGGATTTGCATCGGAGAAGATTGTTGAAGCTATTAAGAGCTATTTTAAAGTTATGTAAATTATTAGAAAAAGCGAGGATTAAAAATTGCCATGCACAGTTTGTCGAAAACAGCGAGAGATATAATTAGAAATATCACTATATTAGGAGCCGCAGAAGTTGTATTAGGTGCGGTTTTAGTTGCTGAGTTTTTCGGCGCTTCTTTTATTCTGGGGTATATTTTTGGCATAGTTTTTGGTGCGCTAATTTCAATAGCCAGAGTAATTCATTTGGAGAAAAGCGTCAATGCTTCAATAGAGCTTGGTGATCAAATGGCGGCGGCGAGATATTTTCGCTTCAAATACTTTTTACGGACACTTGCAACGGCGGGAGCGTTAGGACTAGCTTTTTGGTTGCATCCGGTTGTAAATATTGCGTCTGTTGCGGTAGGTCTTTTAAATGCGCCGATAGCGGCGCAACTATATAAGTTAATGAATAAAAATGCTAGCGGGTGATGCGTATATGGATTTTGGTATCAGAACCTTTGCGACAGTTGAGCTATTTGGTATTGAAATATGGATAACAGAAACTATAGTAGGCACATGGATTATTATGATTTTTTTGATAATTGGCGCACTTATGCTGCGACACTTCTTTTTCAAAGATTCTAAGGAAGTGCCGGAGTCTAAGTTGCAAAACATTGTAGAGCTTATAGTCGAGAGTATGGAGAAATTTGCCTCAGGGCCTTTGGGTAAGAAGTATATATGGCTTGACAATTGGTTTTTCATGCTGTTTGCATTTCTTTTGTTTTCTAATATAAGCGGCCTTTTTGGACTACGTTCGCCAACGGCGGATCTTGCTACGACTTTAGCGATGTCTAGTGCTACCTTTATAATTGTTCAGGCAATGGCGTTTAGGTATGCGACGAAGAGCCACCTTAAAAGCCTTATTCAGCCTTTCCCAATATTTCTACCCATTAACGTAATAGGTGAGCTTGCAATAATTATTTCTTTAAGTTTTCGTATGTTTGGAAATATTTTGGCCGGTACGATAATACTTGGGTTAGTGTACGGTCTACTTCCATGGTGGGCAACAGTTGGAATTCCGGCGGCCTTGCATCTTTATTTTGATTTGTTTGCCGGAGCAATACAGGCATTTATATTCTGTCTGCTAAGTATGTCTTTTGTTGGCATTAAATTAAAAAACACATAAAATGATATTTAAGGAGGATTTTTTATGAGCTATTACATTGAACTTCAAATGCAACTTATTCAGTCTGGTACATGGATACTTATAGCAACGGCAGCGGCGACTGCGCTGGCACTTGCTCCTGCTTTCTCGACCGCCTTTGGTCAAGGATATGCTGTTGGTAAAGCGGTTGAGTCTATAGCAAGACAGCCCGAAGCGCAAGGTGGTATAAGCAGCGCGCTTCTGCTTGGTCTAACACTTGCCGAGACCGGCGGTATTTACGGTTTGATGGTTGCTTTACTTCTTATTTTCGTTAATCCTTTCTTCAATGCGTTTTTAAGCTTTATTTCGCATATAGGCGTGTATTAAAACCGCTGCTTATAGCTAAATCTCTTTAAAACGGACCAAGCGAAGCAGAAAAACTCCGGCTTCTGGGAGTTTTCTGATGATGCAATACCTTGTAAAAACAGCCTTCGCAAATTTTATATTGCCGGATTCTGGCTATGAAGCAATTCCGTGTGAAAAACAGCCTTGATAAATTTTGTATTGCCGGATTCTGGGCAATACAAAATTAAGCACAAGGATGATATTGAACCAGAACTGCAATGGAAATTAAGCACAAGGATGATATTGAACCAGAACTGCAATGGAAATAAAGCACAAGGATGATATTGAACCAGAACTGCTTTGGGGCTATTTTAAATAGATTTAGTATATGACCTAGGAAAGGGGGGCTTTTTTTGGACAGTCATATGTTGGCCTTTGATGCACAATTATTGATAGGTATGGCTATACAGCTTATTAATACCGGCATATTAGCATTTGCGCTTAGCAAAATCCTTTATAAACCTGTGAAGAAATTTTTACATGCCAGGCAAGAGAGAATCAGCCAAAGTTTAAAAGATGCTAAAGATGCACTTAAGAATGCTTACGAGACTAAATCTTCTTATGAAGAGAAGTTTGAAGGCATTGAAGAAGAGCGTAAAGAGATACTCATAGCAGCTCGTGCACGTGCATCAGAAATTGAAGAGCAAATAATAAGCGATGCAAAATTAGAAGCGCAGTCCATAAAAGACAGGGCTGTTCGTGAGATGGCTATGGAAAGAAAGAAATCCGAAGAAGAGCTCAGAACGCAAATTATAGAAATATCCACAATTATAGCTGAGCGGTATGTCCAGGAAAAAATGGATGAGCGCACAGGCAGCAGACTGCTAAATGATGCTCTCGATGAACTGGGGGGATCTGCATGGCTAAGTTAGTGGCAGCTCAGTATGCACTGGGCTTGTTTGAGCTTGCTTTGGAGACTAGTCAATTCGATATTATTTCAGGTAGCCTCACCGGCCTTAAAGAGATAGCTGCTGACGATGAATTTCGTCTTGTTACTCAGCATCCACAAATAACAGATGATGAAAAGTACAGCATCTTGAAAAGCTGCGTGCCAGCAGAGGCACCTGATGAGGTTTTCGGCTTTCTTCGGTTGTTGGTGGAGCGGGGAAGGATAGCTATTTTGTCTGAGATAATTAATGAATATATAAAACTTGTCGATCAGCGTGAAAGTATACTGCGAGCCCGAGTCGTTTCTGCTAAAAAGTTGGAAGAGTCTGAGCTTGCGCGAGTTAGTCTCATGCTCGAAAGCCGGTTTAAAAAGAAAGTGAAACTCGAAGAAGAGATAGATTCATCAGTAATCGCAGGCTTCAAAGTATATGTAGGCGGCGATTTGATAGATACAAGCGTTAAGAAGGATATCGATGATATAAGGAGCTTGCTTTTGGAGTCTGTTTAACAATTAGCTTTCGATGGATTTCCAAGGCAGGAGGTCGAAATGCTTAAGTTTGGTCAGGCATGAAGACATTGGCGAAGCATAGAGGAAAACAAGCCGAAAAGACATTGGCATGGAGATGTAAATAGATTCGTAGAACACGCTTGGATAATGCAGCAGGTTAGAAGGGGTGAAGCATATAGATGGAGCTACGACCTGAAGAAATCAGTGCGATAATAAAAGAGCAAATTAAAGGATTCAAAACAAAACTGGATGTTACTCAAACAGGGACAGTAGTGCAGGTAGGAGACGGTATTGCGCAGGTTTACGGCTTGACAGACTGCATGGCGGGAGAGCTTCTAAAGTTTTCGGGTGATGTATATGGCATGGCCCTAAACCTTCAGGAAGATTCGGTAGGCGTTGTTGTCTTAGGCTCTGATAAAGCAATTAAAGAAGGTGACCCTGCAAGCTTAACTGGCAGGGTAGTTGAGGTACCCGTTGGCGATAATATGCTGGGTAGGGTCGTAAACGCCCTTGGTCAGCCTATTGACGGCAAAGGCCCTATAAAAAACAAAGGATATCGCCCTATAGAGCGAGTCGCGCCCGGTGTAATCAGAAGGCAAGAGGTAAATGTGCCTCTGCAGACAGGTATTAAGGCAATTGACTCGATGATTCCTATTGGCCGTGGCCAGAGGGAGCTTGTTTTAGGGGACAGGCAGACAGGAAAGACTGCAATTTGCATCGACACCATAATCAACCAAAAAGGCAAGGATGTTCTGTGCGTATATGTGGCTATAGGGCAGAAAGCCTCTACAGTTGCGAGCATTCATAGTGTTCTTGAGAGCAAGGGTGCAATGGACTATACTACTATAGTGTTTGCATCCGCCGGCGAGTCTGCATCGATGCAGTATTTAGCGCCGTATTCGGGCTGTGCTATAGCGGAAGAATGGATGGAAGATGAAAAAGATGTTCTTATCGTCTATGATGATTTATCTAAACACGCTGCCGCTTATCGTGAGATGAGCCTTTTGCTTAGAAGGCCTCCGGGGAGGGAAGCTTTTCCTGGCGATGTTTTCTATTTGCACTCAAGACTTTTAGAGCGTGCTTGCCGTATGGATGATCAATATGGCGGTGGCTCAATTACAGCTTTACCTGTAATTGAAACACAAGCAGGTGACGTTTCTGCCTATATACCGACGAACGTTATTTCCATTACCGACGGGCAGATATATTTGGAGACGGAGCTATTTAATTCCGGTATGCGTCCGGCCATTAATGCAGGCCTTTCGGTTTCTCGAGTTGGCGGTTCTGCACAGATTAAAGGTATGAAGAAGGTTTCGGGTACCTTAAGGCTTGAACTTGCCCAATATAGGGAACTTGCTAATTTTGCCCAGTTTGGCTCTGACCTTGATAAAAACTCTTATGAAAGGCTTGAACAAGGCAGACGTATTATGGAAATTTTAAAGCAACCTCAATACGAAACGATTGAGGTTGAAAAGCAAGTAGTTCTACTGTACGCCGCGACTAACAAATTTCTTATGAGTGTGCCTGTGGAAGATATTAAGGATTATGAGCGTGACTTCTTTAGATTTATAGAAGATAAGTATAATGACATTCTCGAATCTGTGAAATCGGAGAAGGAAATAACCCCGGACATAGAGGAGAAGCTCGTTTCGGCACTTCATGAGTTCAGGAAAGAGTTTGACGCGAGAGGTTAGTTACCGCAAAGATTCCGCTAAGTTTATTCGGGGGAGCTATGTATGGCACTTAGAGATATCAAACAAAGAGTAAAATCCATAGAGAGCACAAAGCAGATAACGAAAGCCATGAACCTTGTAGCTACAAGCAAGCTGCAAAGGATTAAAGGGCGAGTCATATCTGCAAGGCCATACTTACAGGAAATAAGGAGAGTTATTTCTAATCTTATCCTACAAACGGAAAAATTGGAGAATATATATACCCTGAGCCGACCTGTAGAAAACACGCTAGTTATAATTATATCGGGCGATCGAGGCCTTTGTGGTGCTTATAATACCAATGTGCAGAAAGAGGCTGTAAAACATATAAGTGGGCGTAAAAATGTGAAACTTATTGTTTTAGGTGCAAAAGCTGTGAAGTTTTTTACTGATGGAGACTGTGAAATTGTGAGATATGTGACTGGCATATCGGATAAGCCCTTTTATGATGACGCTGCGGATATTGGAGCACTAGCTCGAAAGATGTTTGAATCGGGTGAAGTGGATGAGGTATTAGTATCATACACCAAATTCGAGTCTATGTTAAGCTATCGCACCGTAACGGAGACGGTTTTGCCTATAGATGTTACTAAGTTTGAGCTGGAAGAAGAAGCTGAAAGAGAATATAGTGATATTATGGAGTTTGAGCCTAAGGCGGAAGTGATTTTAGAGCATTTACTTCCGAAATACATTAATGTACTATTATTCGATGCTATGCTTGAGAGCGCTGCATGTGAGCTTGCGGCTAGGAGCTCAAGTATGGATAGTGCAACAAAGAACGCCGAGGAGCGTATCGAGGAGATGACATTGGCGTACAATAGAGCGCGCCAAAGCGTTATAACCAAGGAGATTATTGAGGTTGTGGCCGGTGCTAACGCGTTGAATTGAGAGGGTTTCCACCAATAGCAGCGAAGCAGATTTGCGGGAACTTTTTGTAGAACGAAGAGAGTCCGATACGCATATGATAGCTAATTGCTTGGAGAATTCGACGAAGTAAAGTTAAATAAAGCCCGAAAATTTGCGAAGTTGCTTATTGTGGGCAGGCTCTAAGGATTTGCACTTGTTTGAGGCTGGGAGGGTTTACATTGGTAGATACTGCAAATATTGGCAAAGTCGTTCAGATTATTGGTGCGGTTTTGGATGTTAAGTTCGAAAGAGGGCGACTGCCGGAGCTAAATAATGCTTTAGTAGTTGAAGGGGATGGACATAGGGTTGTTTTGGAAGTTTCTAAACATTTAGGCGGCGACGTTGTTCGTTGTATAGCAATGAGTTACACAGAAGGTCTAAAGAGGGGCATGGAAGCTATTGATACAGGCGCTCCTATAAGCGTACCCGTAGGAGAAGCGACTTTAGGCAGACTTTTTAACGTTCTTGGTGAGCCCATAGATGAGAAGCCGAATCCGGAGGTAAAAGAAAGATGGAGCATATTTAGAGATGCTCCGACATTTGCAGAGCAATCAGCTACGACGGAGATGCTTGAAACAGGGATTAAGTCCATTGATCTCTTATGCCCGTTTGTAAAAGGTGGTAAAATTGGGTTATTCGGTGGTGCCGGAGTCGGTAAGACTGTTCTAATTATGGAGTTGATAACTAATATAGCTACAGAGCACGGTGGTTATTCTGTGTTTACAGGCGTTGGAGAGCGTAGCCGTGAGGGCAATGACTTATATTATGACATGCAAAATTCAGGAGTTATAAATAAAACAGCCCTTGTATTTGGTCAAATGAACGAGCCGCCGGGCGCAAGGATGAGGGTTGGACTTACGGGCCTTACTATGGCAGAGTACTTTAGGGATGTTTCAGGGCAGGACGTACTTCTTTTTATAGATAATATTTTCCGTTTTGTGCAGGCAGGAAGTGAAGTGTCAGCGCTTCTTGGGCGTATGCCTTCTGCGGTTGGCTATCAGCCTACACTGGCCACGGAAACAGGCTTTTTACAAGAGCGCATTACATCGACGAAGAAAGGCTCAATTACTTCGATACAAGCTGTTTATGTACCTGCGGATGATTTGACAGACCCTGCTCCTGCGAATACTTTTACCCATCTTGATGCGTCTATTACGCTTTCAAGAAGCATTGTTGAGCTTGGTATATATCCGGCGGTGGATCCTTTGGAGTCTACATCACGTATACTTGCCCCAAGTGTGGTAGGGGAGGAACATTATACTGTAGCGCGTAATGTTCAGGCTATTTTGCAAAGATATAAAGAGCTTCAGGATATTATTGCAATTATGGGTATGGACGAATTATCGGATGAGGATAAGCTTACGGTTTATCGCGCACGCAAGGTTCAGCGTTTTCTTTCCCAGACATTTTCTGTTGCGGAGAAATTTACGGGAATCAAGGGGAAGTATGTGACAGTCAAAGATACGATTAGAGGCTTTAAGGGGATTATGGAAGGCGAGTATGACCATATTCCGGAGGGCATGTTTTTAAACTGTGGCGCTATCGAAGATGTTATAGAGAAGTATGAAGCTGAAATTGTGAAAGCGGGTGAGTAATATTTCTAGCAAAACCAGGCTACGCATTATAACTCCCGCAAGACAGATTTTTGACAAAGAAGTAGATATGGTTTCTATCAGGACGCCGCTTGGTGAGCGGGGTATTTTGCCGGGCCATGCGCCTATGGTATGTGCATTGGTTGATTCTGTGGTAGATATCAAGATAGGCTCTGAGTTGATAAAGGCGTCGGTTATGAGCGGATTTGCTGAGATTTCAGGGAAGCTTATAACCATAGTCTCTGACGTGGCCGAATGGCCTGATGAGATAGATGTTGAGCGTGCGCAGGAATCGCTTGAGCATGCCCAGCGGATTATTGAGAGTGGAACGGGGAGAGACGCCATAGAGGCCGCAAAGCGTGATTTACAACGTGCAAAGATTAGGCTTGAGGTTAGTAAATATAAAAGTGCTGCGGAAGAGGCTAAGAAGGCTAGTGGGGTTAAAGTGGAGTAGAGATGGAGCTTGCGATGGCAAGCTCTTTTAGCTTTGTAGAGAATTGGAGTACGTGGGATGAAATAGACTTTATGTTTGTTTTTCATGGTGCTTCATGTGATGTAGATAAATGTGTGTGGGCAGTGACTATTGAGGGCGGGCAAGGTTCATCTTTGCGATACGGTCAGATGGCTGCTTGTGGGCTTGGAGTGACAATGTTCGACTTATAGATCATTTTCGCCCCAATCTTGATATTATGATTAAATTCCATTCTCTATGATATGGTTATTGCTTGCTGACTTTCTATGTTTAATATGATACATTGCAATATGAAAGCAAGAGTTATGGTAAGGGGTGTTATTTTGGGCTCAATATATGTTTTTAGGGGAAAAATGGCAACCGGAAAAACAACGATAACTAATTTGATAAGCAAAAAACTTGGCATACCTGTATTTCGTAAAGATGATATTTATGATGCTTTGTCAAGATATGATATAGAACAAGAAAAGATAAATGATATGTCATATAAAGTATTAGATAAATTGATACAAACAAATATTGATTTAAGTATATCTTTTATTCTTGACATGGCTATTGCACACAAACCTTATGCGGAAAATTTTTTTGAAAAGATAAACTGGAAAGGAAGCATCGTTTATAAGTTCCTTTGTGTCTGTAGCGATGATACTCAATGGAACGAGCGAATAAGACAACGGATTTTGAACCCTATGCCTAATCAAAAAATCAAAAGTGTCGAAGAAGCAAAAAATCATTACTTGAGTACCGATACAACTCTCTTAAAGAATGAAATTGTCATTGATAGCATAAAACCTTTAGATATAATACTACAAGAATTATCAGATCAGGCCAACATCATTTTATAAGAGTTTTTTCATTATACCTTAGTCCTCAGAAACCTTGTTAACGTAGTTATCCTTATAACAGTTTAATGAAACAGCCTTTATCCAATTTACCAAAATAATCTCGCAAGACAAGCACTATTATCTTTTCGCCTCATAATATGAACTATAAATGGAGCAACAAAGTCACAAAAAGTAATGAATATAATGACTGCTCTAATTAATAAGGAGGCGTATCTGATGCATGGTATGAATCATCACGGATTTGGACACGACAATATGCAAATGTTTATTCTTTTAATGCTTCTCTTCCCGGGAATGTTCGGGGGCGGTGGCATGAATAATATGTTGCCACTTTTGTTGCTTATGATGAGCAACTAGTATTGCAGCTCTTATGCTGTGCCTGAAATAATAAAGAGGCTACCCAATTATAAAGGGTAGCCTCAGACTGTCGACAAACTCATTAGTAGGCAACGGAAGGGTTCGGGAAACGAAGAGTTTCCCGAATTTAATCCGCAAGACGGGCTATGCCCGTCTGAGGGAAATCGGCTGTCCGTGCGCTTTAGCGCACAAGCCGATTCGCACCTACAGTAAACTTACAAAAATGGCAAAGCCATTTTTGTGAAGGCTGGCGACTTTGTCGACAGCCTGAGGCTACCCAATTATAAAGGGTAGCCTCTCTGTTTTAGTTGCTTAAGTCTTCAAGCGATATAAACGGCACCTTCTGATACAAGGCCCTGATAAAATCCAATACTTTATCACGGTCAAACCTACCCTAAAATGGCTTCTTTTCGTATTAGAGCGGCGTTCAAACTATTGGTTTTGATATAGGGTTAGTATTAGTCCACAAGACGAACTCAACTCAGAAGTCTAGCATTCATATAATGCGAAAAGTGAGTGATGGATCGCTCATTAATTTAAAATGGTCCAAACGAACAAGCTCGTTTGGACCATTTTAAATTTAACTCACTATGTTTTGCAAGCTATTGAATCTCTGGATAGAGTTGGAATTTTTCCATAATAGCTTTAACTTTTTTGATAGCGTCTTCTTTGCAGCCGCCTTTAAGAACACTTGCGATAGTCTCAGCTACTTCTACGATATCATTTTCTTTCATACCGCGTGATGTTACGGCTGGTGTGCCTAATCTGATACCGCTCGTTACCATCGGTTTTTGTGGGTCAAACGGGATAGTGTTCTTGTTGCAAGTTATATGAACCTCGTCCAACAATACTTCTGCATCACGGCCTGTCATACCGATGCTTCTAAGGTCAACAAGAAGAAGATGAGTGTCCGTGCCGCCGGAAACCACATCGATACCGTTTGCAATAAGAGTTTCAGCGAGAACTTTAGCGTTCTTAACAACTTGATTCATGTAGTCTTTGTACGCGGGCTGGAGAGCTTCGTGGAAGCAAACAGCTTTAGCTGCGATAATATGCTCAAGCGGGCCGCCTTGGAGACCTGGGAATACCGATCTGTCGATTTTCTTTGCATGCTCTTCTTTGCAAAGGATTAGCCCGCCTCTTGGACCTCTAAGCGTTTTATGAGTTGTAGAAGTTACATAATCAGCGTAAGGAACAGGATTTTCATGAAGACCGGTAGCTACAAGGCCTGCGATATGGGCCATGTCAACCATAAGGAGAGCTCCTACTTCTTTTGCGATTTCACCAAAAGCTTTAAAGTCAAGCTTTCTTGGGTATGCACTTGCGCCTGCGATTATAAGCTTCGGCTGCTCAGCTTTAGCGATAGCACGAACCTTATCATAGTCAAGAACTTGAGTTTCTGCCTCAACTCCATAAGCTATAACCTCGAAATACTTACCGGAGAAGGTAAGCGGATGGCCATGAGTAAGATGGCCGCCGTGGTCTAAGTTCATACCCATGATTTTGTCGCCCGGCTTAAGAGCTGCGAAAAGAACAGCCATATTAGCTTGTGCGCCTGAGTGAGGTTGAACATTTGCATGATCTGCACCAAATATTTTCTTGGCGCGCTCGATAGCCAAAGTTTCAGATGTGTCAACATGCTCACAACCGCCATAGTATCTCTTGCTTGGATAACCTTCAGCATATTTGTTAGTAAGATGCGAACCTGCAGCAGCCAAAACTGCTTTGGAAACAAAGTTTTCAGAAGCAATAAGCTCAATATTAGTTCTTTGACGATCAAGCTCTAGCTTAAGCGCCTCATAAAGTTCAGGGTCAACGTCTTTAATTACATTGTAGTTATACATAAAAAACCTCCAAATATAAATTATGAAAAGGGCGGATAGTAGATCCGCCCATTCTAGATCAAATTAAGTTCTTCAATAAGTCTCACAGTATCCTCGGCTCCCGCAAGAACGTAAGACTCACCATCAACCGATAGGGCAGGTATTCCGATTTTACCACTCTCTCTAGCGTCTTTGTGACTGTCGTTATAATCTCTTATTTTCAAAAAGTTTTTAAGTGGAAGATTTCCGGATGTGATATCAAGATAAACAAAATTAATGTTTTTCTGGGAAAGAACCTCTTTCACCGGGTCACAAGTAGGTCAATGGGGGCTTCCGTAAAGTATAATTTTTTTCATGATCGACACTCCTTTATTGTGGAAGAGTTATTTTAATGGCTCGGCTTTCCTTAAAGCCTCGTTGCATAATTTAAGGAGAAACGCTTTGCTAAGAGCTTCTTATTATATGCATAGTATACACTTATTTGCATAAAACCTCAATACCTTTTTTCATACGCGCGACGCTCTCATCTTTACCTAACAGAACCATAAGTTCAGATGCACCACAAGGTGAGGTGGGCTTGCCCGAAAGAGCTGTCCTTATCGGCCAAAGAATTTGACCGTTTTTGAGTCCTTCTTTTTCGGCAAGCTCAGTAAGCTCTGCAAATATTGCATCATTGTTCCAAGGCTCCACACGATTTTCGGCATAGGTTATAACTTTTTTAAGAGATTCGAGTGAGATTACCTCGTCAGTCTTCATTTTTTTATGGATGTAGAGCTCTGGGCTGTACTCAGGAAGTGTATCAATAAAATCCAATAGCTCAGGGATATCTTTAATAAAGCTTATCCGGCTTCTAACAATTTCTGCAAGGGTTTTATAGCATATACCGTCTTTTTTAATAGATTCTTTCAGAGTGCATTCAGCCATTTCATAAAAAACATTGGGGTCCATTTTTTTGAAATATTCGCCGTTCATCCAAGTAAGCTTGTTTATGTCAAAGGCGGAAGGCGACTTGCTTAGTCCTTTTACATCAAAGGCTTCTGTAAGCTCTTTGAGGGTGAAGAACTCACGCGTATCTCCGGGGCTCCAGCCGAGCAGGGCGATATAGTTCACTATAGCCTCGGGCAAATAGCCAAGAGCTACTAAATCCTCAAACGATGCATCACCACGCCTTTTTGAAAGCTTTAACCCGTCCTGATTAACTATTAGAGTCAGGTGGACATATGCTGGGATCTCCCAACCGAAGGCTTCATAGAGCAAATTGTACTTGGGCGTGCTTGATAGATACTCAGCACCACGTACAACGTGAGTAATCGCCATCAGATGGTCATCGACTACATTAGCAAAATTATAAGTGGGTAGCCCATCGCCTTTGATGAGAACCTGATCATCAAGCTCTTCGTTATCAACCGTTATATCCCCGAAAACAAGGTCGGTAAAAGTAGTTTTACCTTCAGGGATTCTTTGGCGAATTACGAAACTTAAACCTTTTTCTAAATTGTTTTTAGGATCAATACTACGGCAATGATTGTCGTACCCTGTGGTTATACCGTCTTTTTGCAGGGCTTCAAGCCTTTCCTTGTCGCAGAAGCAGTAATAGGCTGAGCCTTTCTCAATAAGCTGCTTAGCGTACTCCATATAAGTACCTTTGCGCTCACTCTGGACATAGGGCCCGTATGGTCCACCGATATCAGGACCTTCATCATGGTTTAAATTCACCGTCTTAAGGGTTTTGTAAATGACATCAATAGAGCCCTCGACAAAGCGCTCGGCGTCCGTGTCTTCTATACGAAGTACGAATACGCCTCCCTCGCGTTTGGCAATCAAATACTCATAAAGAGCTGTGCGTAAATTGCCTATGTGCATATAGCCCGTAGGGCTAGGTGCAAAACGTGTTCTAATCATAATATCCTCCGTTTATTGTGGAAAAGTGTAGTTTCTCTTAGGTAGTGTTAACACAAGTTATGCATAATCTTAATTACAAAGTTTCAAGGGAATTTTGTGAATTTCATTAGGTATCTCGCGAAAGGCTTAAAGCAGGCGAAGACTGCAGAGACCTTCGCTATAGCGCAGCATCTATATCATCCGTATCGCAAACTCAGGGCAAGCACCTACGCAATACCCACATGCGACACATTTATCCTTATTAATTACCGCCTTTTCGTCCATAACTATAGCGTCAGAATGACAAATCTGGACACATTTTCCACAAGCAGAACAGAGTCCTTTAACGACGATAAAGTGCTTGCTTGAACTTTCTGCTAGCTTCTTCAAATATTCATCTACATTCTTTCCTTGGATATAGGATATATTCATATCAACCTCGTCTTTTGCCACCATGCCCATAATCAGAGGAGCGCGGCCTTTCGCGAGATTCTGACAGTACTTAACTGCAGCGTCATACTGATTTAGCAAATATCCCCCGGCGAATACCTTCATGAAGTACACGCCTTTATTGTTTTCAAAGCATGACTCAATTGCCTTTTCCATCTCCTCGTGCGTCCCGTGAATAATACCGCGGCCTATTTTATTTATGAGCGGGAAAATTATATCCACATCTGGGTCTGAAGCTGCACGCCGGACTGAGCGGACGCTGTGGGTGGCGACGCCTATTGCTTTTATGACACCCTTTGCTTTATAATCTTTTAGACATTGCCACGCACCGGCACGGATATCGAGCAAATCATCATCTACTCTAGCGGCATGGAGGTGCATGATATCGATTTTGTCGATAGCCATTTTCTCCAGTGCTTCTAAAACGGCATTCTCCATGTCTTCATATGTAGCGGCGGCCGATTTGGTGGAGATGACGGGCCTTATGCCGGTCTTGCTTATGGCATACTTCACCATATTGTAGGTTTGATACATCTGAGCAGTGTCAACCATCGTAACGCCGCTTTGAAGCGCATGGGCTATGCAGTCTCCTCCTTCTTCAAGGCTCAGGTTTTTCTGCAAGGGGCCGCATGGGAGTGCGCCGAAGCAAAGTTCGCTAACTTCGATGCCTGTTCTCCCTAAAACTATATTTTTCATAAAATGCCTCCATACTTAAGGGATTAACTACTGCTTTTATTTTAACCTCTTTTGGCGAATTTTACAATGTTTTTGCAATATGATATACTTATATTGTTTTTTACTATAGATGATTGGGTATTTGAAGTTTACATGTAAGCTTCTATAGGGAAAGGGTGTAGCCATCCATCATCCTTATATGGTGACTTATGTGTTTGATTTAGCAATACTCAAAAGGAGATTCATCATGGAAGAAAAAGCACTCGAGTATTTAGAGCGAAACAGCCTATTTCATACTGGCATGATCTTTGTGATAAAGCGTAGGTCTGCGGATATAATCCATGCAGATGAAGACGGAGTTTTCATGAAAGATATAAGTAGCGGAGCGTATATGCTCTCTTTTGGCAATCTGGATAAGGCGATAGATTTGCTAGACTCAATAGGCAGGCAGGACTTATTTTGCGTGTATCAAAAAGAGCTTTCAGATTATTTGCAAATTAAGCATAATTATAAAAAACGTGCAGAGAACTTTCAGACTGCTTATACAAAACAAAAGCCAGTAGAAATATCGGCTGCAGAGCTTGAGATAAAGCCGCTTACCCTCGAACATTTAAATATAATTTATGAGCATTATAGTTATTATGTAAGCTATGATTATCTAAAACGGCGGCTTGAGTGCTCAGCAATTTACGGAGGTTTTGCAGAAGGTGAGCTGTGCGGCTTTGTTGGGACGCATGAAGAAGGAGCAATTGGGATTTTAAAAGTGCTTGAGAAATTCAGGCGGCGAGGCTTTGCAGAAGCCCTTGAAGGATATATGATAAATACTGTACTTGATCGTGGCGAAGTGCCGTTTGTTCAAGTTGATCCTGACAATGAATCATCGATTAAATTGCAGCGAAAGCTGGGGCTTGAAATATCGAAAGAAATGTTGTATTGGTTGTTTGATTAACGAGTGAGGGACTATCTGTTTTTTGACAAGATAGTCCTTCGTTGGGATTATGCTATATAGTCAGATAACTTTAAAAAAGGTATCAAATCCCGACCTTCGGAAACGCCGAAGAATCACAGTCGTTCCTCCGCCCGGGCGAGACTTGTTAATTTTTAATAGGTTCGCTCTCTGGGAAAAGCAACCTACGCTTTTTTGTACCTCTTTAAAGCTATCTAACTATAACATCAACTCCACAAGTTCAAGCGGAGCGACAGGCTTACCATCTTTAAACACTCGCATATTACCGCCGGAAATTTCATCTATCAAAATAATTTCGCCATCAGCTTTACCAAATTCAAATTTAATATCATATAGTTCAAGCCCTTTATTTTTAAGCTCATCATTAACAATGCCAGTAATCTTTTTTGTAAGTGATTTTAGACTGTTGTAATCGGATTCGCTCAAGATTCCTAACATAGCAAGTGCGTCCTTAGAAATTGGCGGGTCTTCACGCTCATCGTCTTTAAGGGTGAACTCAACAAAATAGTCAAGAGTAGCACCTTCTTGAATATAACCGCCATATCGTCTGTAAAAACTTCCGACAGCACGCAGGCGGCAAATTACCTCAAGTCCGTCATCGCAGAATTTATCAGCCGGGCGCACAGTCATTTGGGCATTATCAATATTCGAGCCTATATAATGTGTTGGGATGCCGCAGTGTTTTAGCTTTTCAAAAAAATACGTGCTCAATTTGAGACCGCCTATGCCTGCCCCCGGAATGGAGAGCCCTACACTATTTGCTCCAGGGTCGAAAACCCCGTCGGAGCCAGTTACGTCGTCTTTGAATTTTAGTAAAAAATTGCCACCGTCTATTTTATAGACATCTTTTGTTTTGCCTTCGTATATAAGTTTCATTATGTATGCCCTCCTATAAGCACATATCAAATAATAAGCAATCCTACATCTTTTAAGATTTTTTACGTATTACTTCTCAAAATTTTCGCCTTTGGCGAAAACGGTGCAGGCGCACCCGGCTTCTTCCGCTGTGGATCATTATCGGCACTTCCTGGTACTGCACAAAAAATCCCCTAAAACTCGTTTCGTTGTTATTGTAGGGGATGTTCTACATTGAGTGTAACTGACGTGCAGTTTTATGTCAAGAAGGAGCATTGTAAGATAGGCCAGATTTTGCTATAATACCTTATATAGTTCGTTAAACTTAAAACGGTCAAAACGAACTTGTTCGCATTGTCGGTTTAAATTTAACGAAAGACTCTGCACTCATATTTTTTGCATAGCAAAAAGTATAAGTGCAGGGCTTCTGAGTTCGGTTTGTGAACTCAGAAGGAGTTGTTTAGGTCGCTTGTCGACTTTAGCGACTATACTTCTAAAGCGAGGATATTCTATGAACTCATATAAATTGCCCTTAAACACGGCGAATGCGGAATTTATTGAGAAGAAAAGCCGTTTTATTGGACATATAGCAAGAGTTTCTTCTGCGGAGGAGGCCCTTGAGTATTTGCGCTTGGTACGCATTGCACATAGTGCTGCAAATCATAATGTTTATGCGTATCGAATAAAAGAAGGTGGGATTTGCCGCCATAGCGATGATGGTGAACCGTCGGGGACGGCAGGAATGCCGCTTTTGGATGTTTTTTTGAAGCAGGATGTTTATGATTTTTGTTGTGTTGGAACTAGGTATTTTGGTGGCGTGATGCTGGGAGCGGGTGGGCTAATTCGTGCCTATTCACGTTGTGCAAGCATTGCTCTTGAAGCGGCGGGCATTGGTATTATGCGTGAGGTAACATCATGCAAGGCGGTGGTACCGTATTCGCTATATGAGTCCATCAAGCGTTTGTTTATCGCTTGCGGGGCGCAAATAACTTCCGAAAAATTTGAGGTTAATGTCGAGATAAAAATATCCATTCCAACAGAAGATGTGCTTGCGCTTCAAGTGAAATTTATCGAGCTAACGGCAGATTCTGTGAAGTTGGAAATTGAAAGTAGTTCTTACCAAGTGTTTGGGTAAAAGATGGGGCTTAGCGATAAGTCCCTTTTTCACATTGGGCTCGTAAAGCACATTTGACATGAAAACATTTGCGACGATATATTTAATGTATAGTCAGGTCGCTTTAAAAGTGCCCTAGTAAAACGTAGAATTTTTGCTGCAAGGCAAAGAACCGACAATAGGAACCCGTCGGCAAAGCGGAAGATACCCGTTGCACGCAGTAGGCGGCGCTTGCGCCGCTTTTGCCCCGGGGTCCCCGAAAAACGAAGTTTTTTGGGGTGGGTCAAAGGCAAAAATTCTGAGACGTTTGCCCAAAGGCAAACTAGGACGCACCGGCAAGAAGGCCGGACACCCGAAGGGTGGCTTTTCGCAACGCGAAAAGTGCTGACGCACCAGCAAGCCTGGTCGTAAATGCTTCGCATTTACTGCTCGGCCTAGCATCCCGGAAGGCT
>Ga0131853_10002604_pt1 | contig 32240 bp, 29 predicted proteins | sample TergutLab28metaG_FD_92764 | JGI IMG/M metagenome (GOLD analysis project Ga0131853, IMG submission 92764) | Labiotermes labralis P1 segment gut microbial communities from Petit-Saut dam, French Guiana - Lab288 P1 (version 2) (version 2) | ecosystem: Host-associated > Arthropoda: Insects >... | reverse complement strand
GCCGCGATCTTAGGCGTAAACCCCTTTGACCAGCCCGGCGTAGAATCCTATAAAGCAGTCATGTTCGATAAGCTCGGAAAGGACAAATAAAATGAAAAAACTTTATGTAAACCTAAAACGATTTGATGTCCCAGCAGAACTCGGCGGAGTAAACCGCTTAGCACCAGCAGAAGATTGGGCAAAATACATCATAGACACAGTCTCAGAGAAGCTCGCCCAATATCCCACAGACCTGGCAGAATTCACCATGTTCTTCCCAGAAGCCCACATCCTATCCGCAGTAGGGGCGGCAGGGAAGGACAGCCGCCTCAAAGTTGGCTGCCAAGGCGTATACCGAGAAGATGTGACCCCAGGCGGCAACTTCGGCGCCTTCACCACCAACCGCCCAGCCGCCGCCGCAAAAGCCACAGGCTGCAAAACAGCCATAATAGGTCACTGCGAAGAACGCAGAGATTTTACAGACCTCCTCACAGCCGCCGGATGCGACAACACATCCGCTGTAAACAGCATTCTCAACCAAGAGATCCTATGCGCAAGCAAACAGGGTCTATCCATACTCTACTGCATCGGCGAGACAGCAGAGCAAAAGGAAAACTGGCAAGAGGTACTCAGAGAACAATTGCATGTTGGACTGCAAGATGTCCCCCGCGACCAAATCACCATCGCATACGAACCCGTATGGGCAATCGGTCCCGGAAAAACCCCACCAGATCGGGATGCAATCAGCGAAATCGCCCAGTTCATCAAAGCGGAAACAAACAATCTCCCCCTCGTATACGGCGGCGGCCTGAAAGCCGATAACGCAAACATGCTCGCCTCCATCCCAGAAATTGACGGCGGACTAATTGCACTGACAAGATTCGCCGGAGAAATCGGCTTCTACCCAGAGGAATACCTAGAGATCCTAAGCCTCTACCTAGGTCAATAGAAAGGAACAAACACCATGCAACTACAATTCGAGTATGGCCACGGCCTAATAAACGCCACACTACCAGACGATACCGATGTATTCATCCCCGGAGAAACCGTCCCAGACCCACCTCACATTCCGATAGATCAAATCGTAGAGGCCACCCGGGAGAGCTTACATAATCCAGTTGGCATGGAGCCCCTTTCCAAGCTCGCCTTCAAAGGCGCAAAATGTGTCATCGTCTTCCCAGACCGGGTCAAAGGGGGAGAGCACCCTACCGCACATCGCAAAGTGTCCATCTCTTTGATTCTAGATGAGTTATGCACAGCAGGCGTAGAAAAACAAGATATCCTACTACTCTGCTCCAACGGTCTCCACGCAAAAAACACAGACCGAGAAATACAGGCCGTCCTGGGCGATCACCTATACAATGAATTCGCCCCAACAGGCCAAATCATAAACCACGATTCAGAAGATTGGGATCACCTGATTGACCTAGGCCTCACCCCTAGCGGCGACCTGGTCATCATGAACAAATATGTCTACGATGCCGATCTCGCTATCCTGATCGGTCACACCCAAGGTAACCCCTACGGCGGCTACTCCGGGGGTTATAAGCACTGCTCAACCGGCATTACCCATTGGAAGAGCATAGCCAGCCACCACGTCCCAAAAGTCATGCACCGCCCAGAGTTCGTACCAGTGAGCGGCAACAACCAAATGCGCACCAAGTTCGACGAAATCGGCATGCACATGGAAGAAAAGATGGGCAAAAAATTCTTCTGCTGCGACGCGGTCCTCGACAGCAAAGCTCGGCAGATCGCAGTCTTCTCAGGCTATGCCGCCGAAATGCAGCCCCTCTCCTGGAAAGCCGCCGACAAACGCACCTATGTACACTGGGCGGAGAAGAAATATGACGTTTTAGTCTTCGGCATGCCCCAATCCTTCCACTACGGCGACGGTATGGGCTCAAACCCCATCATGCTCATGCAAGCCCTCTCCGCCCAAGTAATCCGCCACAAACGTGTGATGAGCGACCAATGTGTCATCATCTGCGCCTCTGCCTGCAACGGCTTCTATCATGACGAGCTCTGGCCTTACACACGGGAGCTATTCGATATGTTCGGCAAAGACTATAGCAATACCTTACCAGACCTAAACCGCTACGGAGAATACTTCGCCACAAACGAAGAATATGTCCGCAAATACCGCTATGCAAACGCCTACCACCCCTTCCACGGTTTCTCCATGATGAGCTGCGGACACCTAGCGGAAGCAAACACCAGCGCCATCTACCTAGTCGGCGCAAACCAACCCGGAATCGCCAGAGGCCTAGGCCTCAAAACCCGCGCAAGCATCGAAGAAGCCCTTGCCGATGCAAAAAAGAAATACGCCAAAGACAGCTTCAATATTCTAGCCCTACCAAAGGCATTCACCACCCCAGCGGTTCACCTATGCCTAAAAAATCAGCCATACGATGGCACAAACAGCGCAGCACTCCAGCACCCCTGCTACGGTTAACTCGATTCGCTATGAAACAGCAAAGCAGAAGGAAATTCCTAAAATCCCCCTGGCTGGAAAGCTTCATCATGGGAACAGCCATCGTAGTGAGCATGGTCTGTCTTGCCATACTAGGGGGAGTACAGACCGGCACAGCGCAAGAGGGGATGCAGACCGCTACAATCGCATGGATCATGCTGGCCTTCTTCCTCCTCTCCACCGTCATCGCCATGGTTGCAGTCATCGCAGGGATAGGTGGCGGCGTAATCTTCACCCCCATCATGCTGGCCTTCACAAGTGTCAACAGCCTAATGGTAAGAGGAACCGGTATCATCGTGGCAATGTCCTCCGGCGCTATCTCAAGCGGCATATTCACAAAAAAAGGCCTGGCAAATTACCGCCTGAACCTAGTCATGACACTCAGCCAAGGCATAGGCGCCCTAACCGGCGCAACCCTTGCCATCCAAACAGCAGCAGGCACGGGAATCACCGGAGAGGGCGCACTACGGCTCAGCCTAGGCGCAATTCTCCTAGCCCTCGCAATTTTCTTCCTCAGCGGCGGAAAAAAACTGGATTCCCCTCAGGTGACCTGTGTAGACAAGTTCACAAAACTACTGAGATTAGAAGGCAGTTATATCGAGGAAAGGGAAGGGGAAACCCGTAGCTACAAGGTAAAACGCGCCCCCCTCGGCATCTTCCTCCTCTTTCTAGTCGGCATCCTAGGCGGCTTCTTCGGCATGGGCGGCGGCTGGGCCATCACCCCCGCCCTCAATCTAGGCATGGGCGTCCCCCTACGAGTAGCAGCCGCAAGTTCCAACGTGATCCTAGGCATCGGCGGCTGTATGTCTGTCTGGCCCTACATCTTCGTAGGGAGTGTCATCCCTCTATTTGTGCTCCCCTGGTTAGCCGGACAAGTAGTCGGCGGCTTCATCGGCGCCCACGTATTGGCAAAGATCAAGGTAGTCCTTGTCCGCATGATTCTAATCGGCATCATGGTATTCACAAGCTTCACCCTAGTCACCAGAGGACTAGAAATGCTCGGCCTAATCGGCGAAGTCCCAGCCTTCATACAAGTGCTCTTTTTCCTACTCATCATGCTCGGCACCGCCATAATAGCCTTCCTAAAAAGGGGGAGAGGCAATGCCTAAAAAACAAATACTGCCAACCATCCCCAAAAGCCAGAGAATGTTCGGCAGTACCGTCTATTGGATCACAATTTTCGTAGCAGCCAGTGCCATCCTCGTCCCCATTTTCATCCTGGCGAACCCAGTCGGCAACATGCTAAACCCCAACCTGGTCTTTCAAGCCATCTTCGAAGGCGAAAGCCCCGCTGAAATCTGGAGCCACTCCGCCTACGGCGCATTCCCCGGCGGACATTTCTATTTCAGCCATATCACCATGGCAGACAGCTGGGGCATGCTCCTAATCGCCATCAGCTGTGGCTTCGGCCTATTTGGCCTAGTCCCCGCCGTGGTATATCAGCTCATCAAAGAAAGAGACTGGTTCTGCGCCGCCCTAGGAGCGATCCTAATCGCATTGATTCTCCTCTCAAGCCTAGGTCTGCTCAACATCGCTGGATAACTAGCACATATTCTCATAGAGCGTAAAGAGCATATCCTCCGTAATCCGAACAGGGCTATTCAGCATATTCGGACGCTGTGACTCTTTCACCAGCGTCTGAATATCCTCATCTGTCAACTGGAAGGTCTTCAGATCCGTAAGCAGTCCCAGAGATTTCTTCAGCAAACGAATCTCATCAGCCAGCGCCTCTACACTATGAAAGCCCACTTGCTGTGCGAAGTCCTGTAACCTAACAGGCTCTCCCAAAGCTGCGATCTCTAGGAAATAGTCCAAGGTCAAAGCACAAGCTTCTCCATGGGGAATACCATAACGTGTAGTGAGCACAAAAGAGCAAGCATGTGGCGCCCCTGTTTTAGGCTGTCCAAAGGCAAGCCCCGCAAGCAGAGAAGCAAGCGCCATCTGATCCTGCGCCTCTTTATCACCCACAGCCGCTTTCGAAACATAGGCAAAGACAAGCCGCGTTGCCTGAATAGCAAGGGCGTCACAAATCGGCTGGTGCCCAATACTCATATAAGCCTCAACTGCATGACAGAGCACATCAAGCCCCGTCTGGGCGACCACCTTCCTTGGAACCGTATAGGTGAGTTCAGGATCAATAATCGCAACAATCGGATAAAAGGCAGGGGAGAGCATCGGCGCTTTCTTGCCTTTTTCTTCATTTGTTAAAACACTTACTGGTGTGACTTCACTACCCGTCCCAGCCGTCGTAGGAAGCGCAATAATCGGAAGCCCGCTTTCCGGCAAAGTGACGCCGGTCCCATGATACTTCACAACAGAATCATCCGTCTGCGCAAGCACAGCAGCAGCCTTCGCAACATCCATCGCACTCCCGCCCCCAAGGGCAACAACAAAATCAGCCCCCGCCTTACGAATCTCCTCCGCACAGGCGTCCACACTTGTAACAGTCGGATTCGGCTGAATATCATGGAAAATACCGATCAATACTCCGCCAGAATCCGCGGAAAGCGCCTCGGCAAGCCCACTTTCCGCCAAAAATTTGTCACAAACAAGAAATCCCCGTGTAAGTCCCTCGCGCTTTGCGACTGCGCTAATCTCATCTTTCTTCCCACAACCAAAAAGGATGCGGACAGGCTGCGTATATTCCCAAGTCATAGTATTGTTTTCCTTTCTATACAATTGATTAAAAGTTTTAAATGATTAAAGAAAGTAGAGCGGCGCGTTTAATCATTCAAACCACCAGCCGCAAAAAAAGCTTCAATAGCGATGACGCAAGCCGCCTTATCCTCCAAAGTGAGATTCAAGCAGCTCTTTTTGATAAAAGCAAGAGGGTCAAGCTCTGTACCCCGGGCAAAGTGTTGCCGCAAACTTTCCAAGAAATAATCATGCTCAAAAATCTTACCATAGAGCAAAATGCCGCTAGGGTCTAAGGTGTAAGTAATGGTCTTAAACACAGAACTCAGCTTAGAAGCCGCGTTTTGCACAATGGCATCTGTCTCCAAATCCCCAGCCGCCGCCGCACGGAACACATGGTCAAGGCTCAGGTTTTCAATATGCCCGCCGGTGAACTTATAGAGAAGGGGTGTATCCTCCGTCGAATAAATCGCCGAAATATCATCCAAGATCGCAGTGGCAGTAGAAACCGTCTCCAGACAGCCATTTTTCCCGCAAAAACAAGGTTTCCCACCCCGTTCAACCACCGGCACATGCCCAAGCTCCGCACATTTCCCTCGGCTTCCCAAAATCAACCGCCCACCAGCAGAGATCGCCCCCCCAATGCCCCGCTCACAGCGGATAAAGAGCTGAGACGCGTAATTTTCATCCGTGAAAAAAATATGAGCGCGAAAGGTAGAACGCGCGTTATTATCCATCGTAACCGGAAGCCCCGTCTCCTGCACAAACAGATCCCGAAGCGGAATATTCCGCTCCCGAAACGCACCAAAAGAGTGGACACTGCGCATATTGTCCACATCAACCACACCACGTACCCCAATACCAAGCCCGATGATGCGCTTCCGATCAAGTTTATGTGCGGCAGCGAGTGCAAACAGTTTCTCAGAGAGCACCGCTACAGTCTCCGAAACAGGATCCTCCTTTTGAAAGGGAACAAACTCAGAAAACACAAGGGTCCCATCTAAGGTCGTAGCAGAGAGGATCGCCTCTGTAAGCGTAAAGGTAACACCAAGCGCGATAAAAGCATCATAAGCGATCCGAAGGGGAATCTCCCGCCGCCCGGAATGCCCCTCCGCCTTTTTCGCACCGCCCTCACAGAGCAGACCTTCCGCAATCATCTCGCCTGTGATAAGCGTGATAGCGGCCGGGGTAAGTTTCATCTGTTCAGAGAGCCGCTTGCGAGACATTTCGCCGCCCCGGTGTAAAAGATTCAAAATCACACTGCGGTTTCCCCGCTTGATACTGGCCATATTATCGCCGCGCAAGACCATAGATATGTGCCCCCTCATATGGCTGTTAAAAAAGTTTAGCAACCTAGTCGAACCAGCTACGAAATAGTTCTAGTTTCCTACAAGTGTATCTACTATTTCAATAAAAGTCAATGAAATTTTTTGAGGTCTTTACCAATTGATTTAGTTTTTTAATTAAGGTATGCTACTAGAAAGAAGCCATCAAGAAGGGAGCGATTCGCTATCGAACAGTTTTGCAAAGAGATCAGGGAACAAACGCTCAAATCCGTCGCATCTATCGGTGTTGGACACGTGGGAGGTTGTCTGTCTATCGTCGAAATCCTCGCAGTACTCTATGAGAAGCACATGCAAATTGACCCAAAGAATCCCCAAAAAGAGGGAAGAGACCGCCTCATACTCTCCAAAGGTCACGCAGGCCCTACCCTATACGCGACCCTGGCACTAAAAGGTTATTTCCCCCTAGAAGACCTCATGACCCTAAACGCGCCCGGCACAAAGCTACCCAGCCACTGTGATATGGATAAAACCGTAGGAATCGACATGACCACAGGATCCCTCGGACAGGGCTTCTCCTGCGCTGTGGGCATCGCATTGGGATCCCAAATCAAAAAAGACAGCGCCACCATCTACACCATCATCGGAGACGGCGAATCCCAAGAGGGACAAATCTGGGAAGCGGCCATGTTCGCAGCCCACAAAAAGCTCCATAATCTCATTGCCTTCACCGACTACAACAAGCTACAAATTGACGGAACAATCGCAGAGATCAACGACCTAGCCCCCCTAGCAGACAAGTGGAAAAGCTTCGGCTGGCACGTCATCGAGATCGACGGCCACGATTGTGCCGCCATTGACCAAGCAATCACAGAAGCCAAAGCACAAAAAGAACAGCCCACCATGATCATCGCCCACACCATAAAAGGAAAAGGCGTCTCCTTCGTCGAAGGAAAGGGAGCCGCCAACCACAATATGCCCTTTACAGCAGAGGACTTAGGAAAAGCCCTCCCAGAGATTCGAGGTGCCAAATGAGCAGAGAACTACGCGCTGTATTTGCAGATAAGCTAAGAGAGTTCATGGCAGAAGACGAACGAGTTGTCGTAGTTGACGCAGACCTAGCCCGAGCAAGTGGAACCTTAGCCTTGAGAGAACAGTTCCCAGACCGCGCCATTGACGTAGGTGTGGCGGAAGCCAACATGGTCTCCGTAGCCGCCGGGCTCGCAAGCTATGGATTTCTCCCCTTCTGCACCACATTCTCCCCCTTCCTCGCCCGCCGCGCCTGTGACCAGGTGGCACTATCCGTGGTATACGCCAAGCAAAATGTCAAGCTGGTAGGCACAGACCCCGGTGTAACAGCAGAACTCAACGGCGGCACACACTACGGCCTGGAAGACATCAGCATCATGCGCAGTTTTGTCGATATGGTGGTGTTCGAGCCGGTAGACGAAACCCAACTAGAGCAAGCCATGCCCCAGATCTTAGCCTATGAAGGTCCCCTATACATCCGCCTAGCCAGAAAACCCCAGCCTGACGTATTCGGAGCCGATTACAAGTTCGACCTATTCAAAGCAGACCTAGTAAAAGAGGGTGCAGACGTAACGATCTTCGCCTCTGGCATCATGGTACACGAATCTCTAGAGGCGGCAAAGCTTCTGGCAGAAGAAGGCATCTCAGCAGAGATAATCAACGTCCACACCATCAAACCCCTAGATCAGGAAACCATCCTAAGCTCTGTCAAAAAGACAGGCTGTGCCGTTACAGCAGAGAATCACTCCACAGTTGGCGGTCTCTACAGCGCCATCACAGAACTCCTCTGCGGAGAATACCCTGTGCCGGTAAAAGCGATTGGAATCGACAACGTCTTCGGACAGGTGGGTAAAATCCCCTATTTAATGGAAGAATTCAAACTCCGCGCAATAGACATTGCAGAAGCGTGCAAAGCAAGCATAGAGAGAAAGGGTTAAGCATATGAAACTAGCAATTGCATCGGATAAATCCGGATTCCTACTCAAAGAGGCCATCCTCACCTACCTAGAGGAACAAAGCATCCCATACGATGACCTCGGCACAAAAGACATCGAAAACCCATCCCCATTTTTCATAACCGCCCCAAAGGTAGCCCCCCTCGTCGCAGACGGCACCTATGACCGGGCCATCCTAATCTGCGGCACCGGTATGGGTGTAAACATCCTAGCAAACAAACACAAAGGCGTACACGCCGCCGCCTGTGAGAGTGTCTACGCCGCAAAAATGAGCCGCGCCATCAATGATGCAAACATCCTATGCCTAGGTGGCTGGATCATCGGCCCAGAAATGGGAATCGAGATGGTAAAAGCCTTCCTCCAAACCGAGTTCCTACAAGACTTAGAAGACTGGCGCCAGACTTTCCTAATAGGCGCAAAAGAAAAAGTAGCCGGCATAGAAGACGGCCTCTTTACCTAGAGAGAAACATCATGATAACAAAAGAGCAAAACTGGAACACAAAGCTTCAAAAACTACGAGACCAACTTCCAGCGCGCGGCTACAGCGCCCTAGAGATCAATTCCCAAGCAAACTTCAGCTGGCTCACCCGAGGAAGAGGCTTCATTGGTCTAGCATCTGCTACCGCCTGCGGAAGCATCTTCATCACAGCCACAGAAGCGATTCTCGTGACAGACAACATCGAAGCAGACCGGCTCTACACCGAACAGCTAGACAAAAATCCAGAGATCACAGTACGCGCCTTCCCCTGGGACAAACCCGAAGAAAGAGCCAAGATCGTAGCAGACATCACAGCCGGCGAAAAACTTGCCACAGAGCAAGATATGAGCAGAGAACTCTTCCATCTACGCACCGTGATGACAGACTACGACCTCTCTGACTACCGAAGTCTTTGCAAAGAGACAGCGCAGATTCTAGAGGAGACAGTAAAAACCCTCACAGCAGGCATCAGCGGCTACGAACTAGCAGGGGAGATATCAAACCGCTTCTGGACAGCGGACATCGAACCGATCACCATCCTATCCGCCTTCGATGAGCGCGCCCTCCGCTACCGCCACCCCTTACCAGCAGCGGACAAACTGCAAAACTATGCCCTAGTCGCAATCTGCGGTCGCCGAAACGGCCTGATCGTCTCCGCAACCAGAAACATCCTGCTCCGTGAAGATCCTCTGATCATAGAGCGGCACAAAAAATGCGCCATAGTAGACGCAGTCGCAACAGCAAAACTAAAGCCCGGCACAGTACTGGGAGAGATTTTTGACACAATGGTATCAGAATACAAAACCCAAGGCTATCCAGGCGAAGAGAAACTCCACCATCAAGGCGGCCTAACCGGCTTCATCCCCCGAGAACTCCGCGCCAACACCGGAACTCCCCATGTAATACGCGAGCACGAAGTCTACGCCCTAAACCCAAGCCTACAAGGCGCAAAATGCGAAGACACAATCCTAGTAACAGCCACAGTCCCGGAAGTAATGACCCACACAGGAAACTACGCCTACATCAACTGCGAAGTAGATGGCATAACATTCCAAAAACCAACTGTATGGGTGCTCAGCTAAAAGAAGAAAAGACCACAAAAAAGCGAAAGCCTTCTTCGTGCGACACACATCACACAAAGGCTTTCGCTTTTGTTTCCCACCGTAGGGGCGGCCATTGGCCGTCCGCATGTTCCAATCCCCTGTGTACCGCCAATTGTGCAGTAGGAATTAAAACCGTCGCCCTTCAGCCTCCTTTTCTAAAGGATAAGCGAAGTTGTCAACGATATTATCTTCTTTCTTCGTTTTGTATTCCAGTACGCTCAAATGTTCGGCGGTACTGCCACGCTCCCCGTGCTCAAAGTCGGTGTAACCCGCTGCCCTCATGTGGTCGTGGTAGCGGTCTTGAAGCAGGGAATAACTGTTTATCCATTTCCCATCTTCGCCCCTGAACCGAGGCCATTTTTTGGAATGGCTGACTTGCGTGATGACCTCTTTCAGCTTCCCGGCCTTTTCGGGGTCTTTGTTGCTCTTTTGGAAGTACACTTCCTTTTGAACCACAGGCACATAGACCACATGAAGATGATAGTGGAACACGTCACGCCCAAGTCGTTCCGATTCCGCTTTGACTTGCTCCAGCACCTGAACCTGAACAATGCTTATGCGGTATTCCCCTCCTTTGGAGGGGCGCCCGAAGGGCGGGGTGGTTCCTGCGGGTTTTTTCGGTGGCGTGACCACCCCACCGCCTGCGGGCGGCACCCCTCCGTAGGAGGGGAATAAGGGGAGCCGTTCGGAGCGATTTGTCAATGACAAATTACAAAAAAGGCTTGAAAGATGATGGTTTCATCTTTCGAGCCTTGTCCTGTACAAAGTTTGACTTATTACGTTGTGGGGCGGCTTTGCGCCCTGCTTGGTCTAGTGCTTATTTTGTGTAGTGACGGGTGCACCTGTAGGGGCGACCGTCTCGGTCGCCCGCGCCCTTACTGCCCTGCAAACTGTAACCACGGGCGATCGGGACGATCGCCCCTACAAGCCCACTCCACAATTATAAAATTTCTACGTCACCCGCCGAAAAGACGGACAACGAACAAAGGTATTCTACCATACCCACCGTCAACATGCCGCCCCAAACTAGGCCTTGCCGCGCCTACTCCAAACCCTCAAGCTCCGCCAGCCAAGCCGCTCCAAGCGCGTCGCTGGGCATCTGCCAGCCCCCGCGGGGGGAGAGGGAGATAGCACCCACTTGAGGGCCATCGGGCATACAGCTTCGTTTGAATTGTTGTGCGAAGAAGCGGCGATAGAAGCGTTTGAGCCACTTGATGATCTCCGGGCGCGCATACTTGCCCGCAAAGGCAATTTCTGCCAGGTAGACGATCTTGCGGGGTGAGAATCCGTAGCGGAGGACGTAGTAGAGGAAGAAATCATGCAAGGCATAGGGGCCAATGAGATCCTCTGTCCGTTGCTTGATGGCGCCGGATTTGTCAGGGGGCAGGAGTTCCGGACTGATTGGTGTCTTGGCGATATCTTTGAGAACCTGAGAAGCCACATCCGGATACGCGCCGCTTTTGGCGAGGAGGGGTACCATCAGCCGGATGATAGTCTTCGGTATGCCGGAGTTTACAGCGTACATACTCAGATGATCGCCGCCATAGGTGGTAAAGCCGAGGGCGAGCTCGGAGAGATTGCCTGTACCGATGACAAGGCCATCCTCTTTATTGGCGAGATCCATCAAAATCTGTGTGCGCTCCCGGGCTTGTGCGTTTTCGTAGGTGGTGTCGTGGATCTCTGGGCTATGTTCAATATCTGCAAAGTGTTGGAGGACACTCTTGGCAATGGGGATTTCGTGCCAGGTGATGCCCAGGGACTCCATGAGACGGAGGGCGTTTTGATAGGTCTGGTCTGTTGTCCCAAAGCCCGGCATAGTGACACCGATGATATCCCCTCGATCTTTACCCATACAGTCAAAGGCGCCGACTGTTACAAGGAGCGCCAAAGTAGAGTCCAGTCCGCCGGAGATGCCGAGGATGGCGGTTTTGCTATGTGCCGCCTCAAACCGGCGGCGGAGAGCGGCGATTTGGATGGCGAAGATCTCTTCCAGATGGGCACCCTGTGCACCTTCCGGCAGAAAGGGCATGGGAGACACCTTGCGGATGAGTGTACGTGTACTTGGCGTAAGTGTAAAGAGGATGGTGCGCCCATTATCGCAAGCCTGTGTGTCTGCGTTTCGGAGACGGTTTTTTTCCAACAGTTCCAGATCGACATCACAGTAAGAAAGCTGGCTGTCGGTTTTGAAACGCTCGGTTTCCAGGAGGAGATTCCCACACTCTGCGATGAGGCCGTGGCCTGCAAAAACTTGGTCGGTGGAAGACTCACCCATTCCGGCTCCGGTGTAGACTGTGGCGTTTTGGTGGTGGAGTGACCCGGTGACGACTAAGGTTTTGCGGCGTTCCCTTGTCCCGATTCGTTCTGGGTCAGCGGCGGGATTGAGGAGAATCCCTGCATCAGATGTGCGATCTTGTGTTTCGATACCAACTGTAAGTGCGGGGAAGGTCTCACACTGAAAGCGCAAGTCTGCTCCAAAGGGGACGGTTTCTCCGGCTAGGGTGATTTCGTGGATATTGCAGTCTCTGATAGAGGCGAACCAAGGGGTTTCAGAAGACTTTGGTACCACGCCCAAAAGCGTGCCGCTTGACACGAGGGCAGTACAATTGAAAAGCCGCGTCCCGATCTTGACTGGGAGTCCGACTGCGACCAGTGGACGGAGTTTTCGCGTGTGGGCGATCAGTTCCAGCAGTGCATCCTCTGCCTGTTCTAAGAGGGTGGTCTGGTAGAACAAGTCCCCGCAAGTCGCGCCTGTGAGGGAGAGCTCGGGCAGGGTTAATACATCTACATCGGCTGTTTCCGCTTGTTCGATGAGGCGTTTATGTTCTTCTAGATTTTGCGTGCAATCAGCCAAAGCCAAAGAGGGGATGCCGACTGCTAGGCGGGTGAATCCGTATTCCATGGGTGATGCCTCCTTAGAATAGCGTTACATTTAAAGCGATTGCGATGAAGTTCATGCCTGCGTGGAGGAAGATTGCAGTCCAGATACTGCCGCTTTTTTCATATGCGTAAGCCAGAGCGACCCCTGCGGGGATATAGAGTAACATCATCAGTAAGAGAGAAGCTGTGGGGATGAGTAAGAGGAAGCTTAGCACATGCAAAAAGGCAAAGAGCAGAGAAGATACCACATAGGCCAGGACGCGATTTTTATTACGAAGTCCCCCGTAAAGTGCCCCGCGGAACAGGAGTTCTTCTGCGATAGGTGCTAAGACAATGGCTAAAAAGGCAGTGGGGAATAGATGTTCATATGCCATGGCTAACACGGCTTCGTTGTTGGGTGTTGTGCTGAACTCCGGGAGTAGGAGGACGATAATGATCGACAGGGGGATGGCGCTTCCATAGCGGATGACACATCCCATGAAAAAGGCCTTTAGATTTCGTATGCCATACACACGAAAGCGGTCAAAACTTGTCATTAAGTACCGCCGCATCCCAAGGGTGAGGACGAGGGAGCCGAGTAACAGATAGAGCAAGTTCAGGGAGATCATACTAAGTGACAAGTCGAAGAGATCGGTCAGTAGCCGTAGGGCATGACCGATGAAAAACATGTGGAGAATTAGGTAAGCAAGCCCAAATAGCACCTCGCTTCGCCCAGGTGCGACGAAGGGACGCGGTCTTACTTGCGGGATTTCCGGCTCAGTGTACATGGGTGGGCTCCTTTGGGTTGGGTGTTCTTGTGGGTGGGATGGTTATATTGTGTTGGTGTGGGATGCATTTGTAGGGGCGACTTGTAGTCGCCCGCGGGTTACAGTTTGCAGGGCAGTAAGGGCGCGGGCGACTACAAGTCGCCCCTACAAAAGTGCCGCACAAAAGATAAATTCGCTACGCTCCTGCCACTATTTTGCAATACCCAGCCTTTAATCCACAGATTTCTTCAGCTCATAGAGTAAATTCATCGCCTCAAGAGGGGTGAGGGTGTTCAGATCCAGCGTTCGGAGGCGGGCGATGAGGTTACTCTCACCCAAGTCTGCGAGAGAGACCTGATCTTCGGGTTCATCTGGGACTAGGATATCGTGCCGAGTGGATACCTGTGGCGCGCCGCTTTCGATGGATTCCAGCACCGCCTTTGCCCGGCGGATGACGGAGTTTGGTACACCGGCAAGCTTTGCCACTTCGATGCCGTAACTGTCGTCAGCGCCGCCGGGGACGATTTTGCGGAGGAAGATGATGTCATCTCCCCGCTTTTTTGCGGAGATGTGATAGTTTTTCACACCGGGTAGCTCTCGCTCCAGTGCGGTCAGTTCGTGATAGTGGGTGGCGAAGAGGATTTTCGCGCCCAAGGTCTTCTTGTTTGCGCCATACTCCAAAATCGCCCGTGCGATGGAGAGGCCGTCATAGGTACTGGTGCCTCGGCCCACTTCGTCTAGGATCACGAGGCTTTGATCTGTTGCATTTTTCAGGATATCCGCCACCTCTGTCATCTCCACCATGAAGGTAGACTGTCCGGCGGCTAGGTCGTCTGATGCGCCGATGCGGGTGAACACCCGATCTACTACGCCGATCTGGGCGTGGCGGGCGGGGACAAAACTGCCGATTTGCGCCATGAGGACGATCAAAGCCGTCTGGCGCATATAAGTACTCTTACCCGCCATATTGGGGCCTGTGATGATGAGAGCCAGGTTTTCGCCGTGATCGAGGAAGGTGTCATTGGCGACAAAGAGGGTATCCTTCTGCATGATCTCCACCACAGGATGGCGACCATCTCTGATTTCGATTACACCACCCTTATCCATCTCCGGCATGGTGTAATTTTGCCGTACCGCAACCTCAGCGAGAGAGGCGAGTACATCCAGTTCTGCCACCTGAGCCGCAGTCCTCTGGAAGCGGATTACCTGTGCGGCGACAGTGTCACAGAGGGCGCGGAAGAGGTCGTACTCTCGGGTCTCTAAAGATTCTTTGGCAGTGAGCAGTGCCATCTCCAGCTCTTTGAGGTCTTGGGTAATAAAACGCTCGCAGTTGGAGAGGGTTTGCTTTCGGATATAATCATCCGGCACTTTGTCACTCATGGAGCGGGGGATCTCGATGTAATAGCCGAAGACTTTATTATAGCCGATTTTCAGTTTTGTGAGTCCTGTGCGGGTGCGCTCTTTTGCTTCAATCTCCATGAGGGCGCTGTTTGAGTCTTTGAGCAAATGCCGCAGACGATCAACGGTGGGATCATAGCCGTCACGGATGAAATTGCCTTCTCTGATGGAAAAGGGTGGATCATCCGTAATTCCCCGTGCGATATGGTCTGCCATATCCTCTAAGAGATCCATCTCAAAGAGGCTCACCAGTTTTGCGCTCTGTTTGCCTTTTAGATTTGCCTGGAGCTCCGGTAGTTTCGAGAGGGAGAGTCCCATTGTGCGTAAATCCCGCGCGTTGGCGGTGCCATAGACTGCCTTGCTGATGAGACGCTCTAAGTCCCCTACGTCACGGAGGGTGATCATGATTTCGCCCCGTGTCATGGTGTCTGTGACAAGCTCTCCGACGGCATCCAGGCGTCTTTTGATGGCAATGGGACAAAGCAGAGGCTTTGCAAGCCAACTGCGCAAGAGTCTTGCACCCATAGGGGTTTTTGTTTTGTCTAAAACCCAGAGCAGACTTCCCTTTTTTTCCCGATTGCGGAGGGATTCTGTCAATTCTAAATTCCGGCGGGTGTGGAGATCCAGCTCCATGAACTCGCCGGTTTTGTAGTAGCTGAGAGTGTTCAGATGTGCTAAATCCCGCTTTTGGGTGTCGGATAAGTAGGCAAGGAGACAGCCCACAGCGGAGATGAGCATAGGCGTTTCGGAGATGCCCAGTTCATCCAAACTTTTGCCAAATTGCCCTGTGACGCGGCGGCTTGCGTCCTCTAGTCCGAACCAGTCATCCGCTGTTTGGTAAATGCAGTCTCTGTTTTGTTTGAAATAGCGCATGATGGTCTGGTTTTTGGCGGAGGGAATGTCCAAAACCGCTTCAGAAGGGGCAAAACGCGCCAGTTCGTTGACCAAATGATCGGCGGCGCCGTCTCCGTGGAAACAGGTGGCGGAGACTTCCCCGGTGGAGATGTCGGCGAAACAGATTGCACCGCCTTGTGCATCCATACAGAGGGCTGTGAGATAGGTGGATTTGTCCGTCTCCAGCATGGTGCTTTCCATCACGGTACCCGGTGTGATGACCCGGACTACATCCCGCTCGACGATGCCTTTTGCTTGAGCGGGGTCTTCCATCTGCTCGCAGATTGCCACTTTGATGCCTTTGGCGAGGAGTCTTGCGATATAGGCCTCGCTGGAATGATAGGGGACACCGCACATGGGGATGCGCTCATGTTCGTCCTTGCCCTTATCCCGGGAGGTAAGGGTGAGTTCCAGCTCTTTCGATGCAAGGCGGGCATCGTCTTCAAACATCTCGTAGAAGTCACCAAGGCGATAGAAGAGGACAGCGTCTGGGTACTTCGCCTTGATCTCACGGTATTGCCGCATCATGGGGGTGTCAGACATGTATTTTGCACCTCTCTTATCTGAGGGTATTTTTGGGGTCTTTTGTAGGGGCGAACTGTGTTCGCCCGTGGTTGTGGTTTTTGCCGCATTGTTGGCGGTGAGTAAAATGTTGAAACATGCGGGCGAACACAGTTCGCCCCTACGGGGGTTACGAGGAGGTTATAGGAGTTTTCCTGTTAGAGACCAAGTGCTGGCTGAGATAATCTCCACATCGACAAAGGAGCCGATGAGGGATTCATCTCCGGCGAAGCGGACAAGGCGGTGTCCGTTGGTTCGGGCTTTTCGGGGATACTGTTCGTCCTCTCCTGTACCGTCTACCAAGACACGTACCCTTTGGCCTACATAGGCTTCGTGTTTTTTCAGGGAGATGCTATTTTGTAGCGCCACCAAACGGTCAAACCAGACTTGCTTTTCCGCCCGGGTAATGGGATCCTCCATCTCGGCGGCAGGGGTGCCGGATCTGGGGGAGAAGATGAAGGTGAAGAGTGCGTCAAATTGGACTTTTTCTAAGACGTCCATTGTATCCTCAAATTCCGTCTCTGTCTCGCCGGGGAAACCAACGATGATATCAGAGGTGAGGACGATATCCGGCATATAATTCCGGGCGCAGGTGATGAGGTCTAGGTAAGCCTCTTTCGTGTAACCCCGGTTCATGGCCTCCAATACGCGGGTGTTCCCCGCTTGTACGGGCAGGTGGATGTGTTTTGCCACCTTTTCACACTTCGCCATAGTGGTGAACAGCCGTTCGTTTGCGTCTTTGGGATGGCTGGTCATAAAGCGGATGAGAAAGTCTCCGGGGACTTCGTTGATCCGCTCTAGGAGTCCTGCGAAGTCTAAATCTTCCTCCAGTCCTTCGCCGTAGGAATTCACATTTTGCCCCAGGAGGGTGATGTCTTTTACCCCATCTGCCACGAGACGGCGGACGTCAGCTAGAATTTTTTCCGGCGCGCGGCTCCGCTCTCGCCCTCTGACGTGGGGGACGATGCAGTAGCTACAGAAATTGTTACAGCCGTACATAATAGAAAGCCATGCCGCAGGTCCTTCCACCCGATCTTGGGGGAGGTCTTCCGCGATGACCCCATCCGGGTCTGCAATGTCGAAAATGCGTTTGCCCTCGGTAAGCAGGCTGTGCATCAGCTCCGGCAGACGCCATAGGGCATGGGGGCCGAAGACCAGGTCTACGTGGCGGAAGGATTGTTCCGCTCTTTGTACGGTGCTCTCCTGTTGTGCCATGCAACCGCAGATTGCGATGCGTTGGTCAGGTTTATCGCGCTTTGTATGCACTAAGGCACCCACACGTCCCCAGATCCGGTTTGCCGCAGACTCTCGGACGGTGCAGGTGTTTAGGATGATGAGATCCGCCTCTTTTTCAGAGTCAGTGAACACATAACCCATATCACGGAGATAACCGCGAATGGTCTCTGAGTCCGCTTCGTTTTGCTGACAGCCATAGGTGTCAACTAGGGCTTTGGGAGGCGTATCTCGTTTCTGGTGTAATGTATAGACGTCCCGCGCGATTTCTCGCTGGCGGGAGACGGATTCTTCGGGGATCTCAGTTCTTTTTGCCACGGTCTCAGTCCTCCTATTTTGCATTCGTCATATTTTAACATTTTCTTATAGAATTTACAATGTTTCTCCGATAGGATATACTAGTAAGGGAAAGAAAGGATGAAAGAGTATGGCAATCATCAAACAACTAGACCCCCACGTGGCTGATCTCATCGCCGCGGGCGAGGTGGTAGAACGGCCTTTGAGCGTGGTAAAAGAATTGATAGAAAACGCACTGGACGCAGAAGCTCGCGGAATCACAGTGGAGATTCAAGGCGGAGGACTGACATATATACGCACTACAGATGACGGTGCGGGAATGGAAGTAGCAGACGCCAAGCTTGCCTTCCATCGACACGCCACAAGCAAGCTTGAAACCGGGCGAGATTTGGAGTCCATTGGAACCCTCGGTTTCCGCGGTGAGGCCTTAGCGGCGATTTCCGCTGTGAGCCGGATTGATCTGCTTACACGCAAGGAGGAAGCCCAGGAGGGGGTCAGTGTCACAGTAGAGGCGGGACAAGTGATATCAGTTAGTCCTGTAGGCTGTCCCGTTGGGACGACCATGGTTGTTAGAGACCTCTTTTTCAATACACCTGCACGCCTGAAATTCATGAAAAGTGACCGGGCAGAGGCGGCGGCGATTACAGCGATGATGACCAGCATGGCGCTCTCTCACCCGGCGGTGAGTTTCCGCTATATCCGAGACGGCAAAGAGGAGTTCCACACCCCGGGTGACGGCAATATACAATCGGTAATCTATACCCTTTTGGGGCGTGAGTTTGCAAAAGGATTGATCGAGATCAAGAGCCAAGATGAGGGTGTGAGCGTCACAGGTTTTGCAACGGCGCCTGCACATGCCCGGGGAAGCCGAAGCCAGCAACATTTTTTCGTCAATGGCAGATATATCCGCTCCCGGGCGTTACAGACGGCCTTGGAGCAGGCGTATAAAAATGTACAGTTTACTGGTAAATTCCCCGGCTGTGTGTTATATCTTACCCTTCCCTATGGGACGGTAGATGTGAATGTACATCCGACAAAGACGGAAGTGAAGTTTTTGTATGAGAAACAGGTGTTTGATGCCGTCTATTACGGCGTGTTAGACGCCTTGGAAAAAAGCAGTTACATGCCGGAGATCACCCTCTCCCGCGGGACAGAGCGAGCCCTTGGGACAGCATCCGTAGGGGCGGGGTCAGCCCGCCCGTCCATTCCAGCAGAAAACCCCGTAGGGCGCGACGCCCTCGGCGCGTCGTTGCCGCAACATGTACCGGCGGCGGAACCGGTGACTGTGCGGGTTAATGCGGGCGCACACTGTGCGCCCCTACAGGGGGTAGGGAGTGGTGTGTTACAGGATACCCCGGCGGTTTTATATCAGAGCCGCCTCGATCTGCCGGAAGCGATCTCATTTCGTGTTGTGGGAGAGACCCTCGGCACCTATATCCTAGTCGAGCAGGGTGATGAACTCCTATTCATCGACAAACACGCGGCGCATGAGCGGATTTTGTTTGATCAACTCCGCGCGGAAAGATATGCGCCCATGGCGCAGACACTCCTTGTGCCTGTGACAGTGGATCTTGGCGCAGAGGTGACGGCTATTTTAATGGATCATGGGGCAGAGCTTGAAGCACTTGGATTTGAAATCGATCAATTCGGGACAGGAACAGTCGCTTTGCGGCAAGTGCCGGGGGATATTGATCTGGATGATATGGAACCTTTCCTGGCGGAGCTTGCCAGAGGTCTGAGACTTGGAAAATCACCGGAGCTGAATACGATTCGAGATGAAGTGCTCCACACCATGGCCTGTAAAGCGGCAATCAAAGCTGGCCGGCGGAGTGATCCGCTGGAGCTATACAATTTGGCGGAACGCGTCCTTTCCGGGGAGGCGCAGTATTGTCCCCACGGCAGACCGGTTTCTCTGCGGCTCACGCGGGGAGAGCTGGATAAACAGGTGCGGCGGAGTTGAGTGGAATGGGTAAAAAACTAGTCGTCATCACAGGCCCCACGGCGGCGGGGAAGACGGGGCTTGGGATCTTACTTGCCCAGGCAATCTCCGGTGAGGTGGTTTCGGCGGACTCCATGCAGGTCTATCGCCGCATGGATATCGGTACCGCAAAGCCCACAGATGAGGAAATGCAGGGTGTGCCTCATCACATGATTAACATTGCAGATCCTGATGAAGCCTATAGTGTGGCGCGGTATGTGGCGGAGGCTTCTGCTTGTGCGGACGATATCCTAGCACGCGGGAAGACGCCGATTTTGCTTGGGGGGACGGGGCTTTATATTGAGTCCCTGCTTCTGGGACGGGATTTTGCGGAACAAGGGAGCGGGCGACCGGGACGGTCGCCCCTACGGATGGAACTCCTAGAGCGATACGATCGTTTGGGTGGAGAGATCTTGTGGCGGGAATTGCAAGAGATTGATCCGGAGGCCGCAGGGCGGCTCCATCCAAATGACAAAAAGCGCATCGTGCGGGCGATTGAGGTCTATCAGCTCACAGGACAGACTATCACGGCGCACAATGCGGCGACACAAGCGGTTCCTCCTCGGTATGAGGCGGTGAAAATTGCTCTTACGGCACGGGATCGGGCGGATTTATACCGGCGTATTGACCGGCGGGTGGATTTGATGGTAGAACAGGGGCTTGTGGAGGAAGTCACACATCTACTTGAGACGGGGCTTTCTCCAAACAGTACCGCCATGCAGGCGATCGGTTACAAGGAGATGGCACAGGCTGTTTTGGGTGAAGTTTCTTTGGAAACTGCTATTGAGACCATTAAACAAGAGAGCCGCCGCTATGCCAAGCGGCAACTGAGCTGGACACGCCGTGACCCGGAATTCAATTGGATTGAATGGAGTGACGCGCCAGATCTCATGCACGCCCTGCAAGTTTCGACGGAGTTTTGCCGCCGGGCGGGTATAATGGATCTAGGACAAGCGGCAAATCCTACATAAAGCACCGTCTATTGTGTCAGACAGAGAACTGTGATACAATATAGGACAAACCGCTTCCAGATGACTTAGGCGAAAGGGCGGTTTAGACTATGCAAAAATCTCTTAATTTACAAGAAATTTTCCTTAATCAGGTGCGGCGCGCCAAAACCTCTGTGACGGTATTTCTAGTCAACGGGTTTCAAATTCGGGGTATTGTAACAGGCTTTGACAGCTTTACAGTGGTCTTAGACTCCGAGGGGCGGCAACAACTGGTTTACAAACATGCCATCTCCACCATTCAACCGTCTCAGGCGGTAGACTTTAGAGAGGGCGTGACTGAGTAGAAATCCGCTTAGGAGAGCTCCATGAAACGGACCAATCGTGTTACGAAGTTTATATCTGTGGTTCTTTTTCTGTTTTTAGTCGTCTATTTTGGCGCGTCTTTGATCCGCTCGGCGCAAAACCCCTTGCGGACAACGATTGCCATTACTATGACAACAGAAGAAGGCTTTATTGCGCCCGGCATCATTATTCGAGATGAGTCGATCATCTCAGTCACCCACCCGGTAGTCACAAGTCTTGTGCGGGAGGGGGAGCGAGTCAGTGTAGGGATGCGCTATCTCCTCGTTTACGCAAACGAAGGAGATAGAGAACTCGCCATGCGACGCACCCAGCTGGAGAGTGAGATTGCCCAGCTAGAAGAACGGCTTTCCCTTGACAGCGGTACCCACCAATCAGGCGGTGTTGAGGCGGAGATTCGGACAGAACTACGGTACTTATCTCTTTCAGTCAGGCAGGGGGACTTGTCAGATTTAGAAGCACAGACGATTGCCCTCCGCACCTTGTCCATAGCGGGAGATCGGACGGGACTCCAAGGCAGACTAGAGACACTCCGCGGAGACCTTGACCGTTTGGGCAATTTGAGTGCACCTGTCCGCTCCATTGAAGCGGAGCAGGCGGGGATGTACAGTATTCGGGTAGATGGGTTCGAATACCTGGATCGTGCCGCGCTTACGGAGTTTACAGTTCCTGCAATGCAAGAATTACTTGACCGCCGCTATAGCCCGGCGGACATTTCAGAAGGCGCCGGAAAGCTTGTGAGAGGATCTACTTGGTATTATGCCGCCCTGATTCCGGAAGCGGAGTTTGAAATGCTCCACCGCCGTTTTATAGGGGAGTTGCCGAACCGGGTCTTTCTCAGTGTGTCCGGTATGCGTACCTCTGAAATATCTATGCGTATCCACAGCTTAGGGGAAGTGCAAAACGGACAGGCAGTGGCTGTGTTTTCCTCTAACATTGCACTGATTGAAACTTTGGGTATCCGTCATGCAGAGGCGCGGATTGTGCATAACACCTTTACCGGTCTCCGTGTGCCGGCGGAAGCCCTCCACTGGACGGAGCCGAACGATGCGGATGTACAGTTTTCCTATGTGTTTACCCTTACAGTGGGGATGGCAGAGCAAAAATTTGTGACTGTGATCTATACGGGAGCGGACTATTACCTGGTACGACCAAACACCGAGCGGACAAGCGTGGAGGCCTCTCTCAGAGAGGGGAACACGCTCATCCTCCGCGGCGGCACCCTTTATGATGGGAGGATTTTCCGCTGATGAATCTAGCAGAAAATGTGAAGCGGCTCAGAGAGGAAATCGCCGAGGCCGCTGTGAAATCCGGCAGAGCTGGATCTGATATCACTCTGGTTGCGGCGACGAAGACACAGACGGCGGAACGGGTTCAAGCCGCAATCGCCGCTGGGGTAGATGCCTGCGGAGAGAATCGGGTGCAAGAGCTTGCAGAGAAGTCCGCCGCAGGGGCATATGCGGGTGCGCCGGTTCATTTTATCGGGCACTTGCAGAAGAACAAGGTACGCAAAGTGGTGGATGAGGTATCGCTGATTCAATCTGTAGACTCCATCGAGCTCCTTTCTGCCATAGACCGTGTGGCGGCGGAGCGGGGGATGGTGCAGGATGTACTGATACAAGTCAATATCGGGGATGATGTAAATAAGTTTGGCATACACGCAGAAGAAGTGGATGGGCTTCTTGACCGGATAGAGCCCATGTCTCATATCCAGGTGCGGGGACTGATGACGATCCCGCCGATTTTGTCGAATTCCCGCGAAACAAGGGACTTGTTTGCCCGAATGTATCAAGTTTATGTTGACATAAGTAAGAAAAGATATCATAATATAGGAATGGATATTTTATCTATGGGAATGAGTGGCGATTTTACAGAGGCCATTTTAGAAGGCGCCAACATGATCCGAGTTGGTAGCACGATTTTTGGAAATCGACTATAAATGACAAGACGCACCGCGCGCAGAAGGGAAATACACTATGGGAATTTTGGATGAACTGAAAAAACTCGCCCGTCCGGACGATGATTATGATGACGAGTTTGAAGACTATTCACCCAAAGCGTCAGAGCGCATCCCGGTGGAACCCCGGGCACCACGCAGAGCGCGCCGTGAACGCGAAGTGCCGGAAGAAGAGAGTACATCTCGTTCATCAGGGGGCGGATACTTCACACCTGACCTAAATGCCCGGGACGCAAACAAAGTGGTAAACATCCATGCCACCACGCAACTCCAGGTGGTTTTGGTGAAACCAGATCGCTTTGAAAATGCCGCTGAGGTTGCGGATCATTTGCGGGAAAAGCGCACGGTTGTACTGAACCTAGAGCAGACAAATAAAGATGTTGCAAGACGTTTGATCGACTTCCTCTCTGGTGTTGCGTATGCCCAAGAGGGGAAGATCAAAAAAGTCGCAGTGAGCACCTATATCATTACACCTTATAATGTAGATATCCTAGGCGACCTGATTGACGAGCTGGAGAACAACGGACTGTATTTCTAAAGCCATACTTGCAAATAGATAGAAAGGGTTGACCAATTATGTTGACACCCCAAGGGATCAAGGATAAGAAATTCGTAAAAGCTACCTTCGGCGGCTATGATATGGGTCTCGTGGACGACTTTTTAGAGGTGGTCTTTGACGACTATTCTGCCCTCTATAAAGAAAATGCGGTCTTGAAGAGCAAGCTCAAAGTGCTTGTGGAAAAAATCGAGGAATACCGCTCTACAGAAGACTCTATGCGTATGGCTTTGATCGCCGCCCAAAAGACCAGCAGTGAGATCGCGGATGAGGCGAAGCGGAAGCGGGATGCAATGATGGCAGAGGCCAACGATTACGCGAACCTTCGCCGGCAGGAACTTCAAAATGAGTTTCAAGCGGAAGAGGCGCGCCTGGCGGAAGCCAAGCGTCAGACGAGTCTGTTCAGCCAAGAAGTCTTAGCTCTGATCAATGGAGAACGTGAGTTCCTTGCACGTCTCAGTGAGCTTGTGATCAAAACCGAACAATCTGTTCCTACACCTGTTCCTGCTCCGGTAGAGACAGCTCCCGCGGAAGCGCCTGTCTATGTGCCGGCACCTGCTCCAGAGCCTACACCAGAGCCTGTACCGGTTGCACGTCCCATCGCGCCGGTTGCACCGCCTCCAGTTGTGCCGGAGCCAGAGGCGCCTGCCTTTGAGCTTCCATCGACGGGGAAACCTGTGTCAGAGCGTGATCTCTCTTTGGATAAAATGGAAGAATCTGTTGGGGCATACCTGGCGCAAGCGGTTAGCGGCATCATGACAGAGGAGCCGCTTACCGGCACACCACAAGTGCCGAACTCTTTCTTTGACGACGTGGCAGAGTCGAAACCCCACGCCCGTACCTATGCGGAGGAAGCACCGGGGAATGCAGACGAGGTTGAATTTTACAAACTATTTGACCAAGATCCCCCTGTAAGCCCCCCGGTTGAGGCATCAGTTTCGACCTCTATCTTTGAAAATGCACCGACACCCCCACCAGTACCGGCTCCTCCGATAGCGCCGCCGCCCCAGCCTGCACCTGTGGTGATTCCACCGCAACAAAACCCACGTGCGGCAGAGACCCTTGATATCGCGCGGAGCATTTCCGCTACGCTGGGAGACACAGAAGAGATCAAGGTGGATATCGATGCCTTCTGGGACGATGAAGGGCCGCCAACCACACGGCGTCCCCGCTTTGATTTTGATAATTTGCAATTTGGTGCAAACTACGAAGATGGCGAATAAGCTGTGCTTCTAAAAATCTGTTCGCAGGATGTTTATTCCGGGGCTGACGCATGACCTGCGTTAGCCCTAACTTCATTCAGGAGGACGCAGGATGCGTACGAAACTTATACTCATTGCCCTTGGGGTATTCGCCCTTGATCGGGTGGTCAAACTATGGATATTGGCAAGCTTTATTCTAGGCGAGGTGAGACCTCTGATTCCGGGGGTCATCCAGCTTCGCTATGTGCGCAACACAGGTATGGCCTTTAGTTTTCTGGCGGATTATCCATGGGTGTTCATGATTATTGTGCCGCTTATGCTGATTGGACTTGGAATCGCCCTTGCGAAAGGCGTATTTTCCTGCCCTGTCCAGAAGATTGCCCTTGTAGCTGTCATGGCAGGCGGGTTCGGCAACTTGCTTGACCGCATTCTTTACGGTCATGTGGTGGATATGTTTGAGTTCGTATTTATGAACTTCGCTGTGTTTAACGTGGCGGATATTTTCATTACGGTTGGCGCCCCTGTGCTGTTTATCGCATATCTGCTGGATGAGCGGCGGAAAGAAAAAGCGAAGGCTTCCACTGAGGAGGAAGCCCATGATGAATAAGGAAATCATAGTAGCACAGGAAGAGGGGGGGATGCGTGTAGACGCATTCCTTTCTGAACAGCTTCCTGACCTGAGCCGTAGTGCAGTCCAACGGGCGATTGCCTCCGGTGAAATCACATTTGCGGATGGACGGGGGATTAAGAAAAACCATGTGGTCACACCCGGAGATCACTTCCTCTGCACCATCCCGGAGCCGCAAGAGACAGAAGCGGTTCCCCAGGATATCCCCCTAGATGTGGTATATGAAGACGATGACCTAATCGTAGTCAACAAGCCCCGGGGGATGGTTGTCCATCCGGCTGTGGGGCATCCAGATGGAACCCTTGTAAACGCACTGCTCCATCACTGCCGAGACAGTCTCTCCGGCATAGGCGGGGAACTTCGGCCGGGGATTGTGCATCGGCTGGACAAAGACACTTCCGGGCTCCTCATTGCCGCAAAGAACGATGCCGCTCATCAGAGCCTGTCTGACCAACTGCGAGATCGTAGCATGTCTCGTGTCTATGAGGCCGTTGCCATCGGGCGGATCGGGCAAGACGAGGGGACGATTGACCAGCCCATCGGTCGGCATCCCCATGATCGTAAGCGGATGAGCACGGGCGCCAAAGTAGCGCGGGATGCCACAACACACTACGAAGTGATTGCGCGGTACAATGGATATACCCATGTCCGCTGTGTCCTTGAAACCGGACGCACACATCAGATTCGTGTGCATTTGGCAAGTCTCGGACACGCTGTCTTGGGGGACTTGGTCTATGGGCGGAAGCGTCCGGATAAAGGGATATCCGGGCAGTGTCTCCATGCGCGGTCTCTGGCGTTTACCCATCCCACCACAGGGGAGCGGATTGAGCTAACATCAGAGTTGCCGGCGTATTTTACGGAAGTTTTGAGTAAACTCGGAGCGGGGGAATTTGTGTAGGGGGCAATATGCCGAGCATTCCCATGATGCGCAAAGGAGAAAGCATGGACGAAACAATCCAGGCAGTGATAGACAGCTTAGAAAAACACAATATGGCAGGCTATTTTGTCGAGAATCAGGGGGAACTCATAGAGTTGCTCAAAGATTTCATCCCCCAAGGGTCTGCGATTGGTTCTGGAGACTCTGTCACCTTAGAGCAAACAGGTGTATTTGATTGGCTAAGAAACGGAGAGTATACGTTTTACGATAAATTCAAGCCCGGCCTATCCTCAGCGGAGAAGCGTGCCTTATATCTGAAGAATTTTTCTGCCGATACCTTTATCACAGGATCCAGTGCCCTTACAATGGACGGGAAGATTTTCAATATCGACGGCAACGGTAGCCGTGTGGCGCCCATGCTTTATGGTCCGCCCCAGGTTATCATCGTGGTTGGAACAAACAAGATTGTCAGGGATCTTCCCGAAGCAATTGAGCGGACACGGCAGGTCGCGGCGCCTTTAGACGCAAAGCGATTAAAAAAGGATACACCCTGCGCGAAACTAGGCCGCTGTATTGACTGTAATCACAAACAACGCATTTGCAATGATTTTGTTCTGATAACAGGTCAGTTTGCAGAGGGTAGAATCAAAATAGTTATCGTAAATGAAACGCTGGGATATTAGCCAAGCCCTATGTCTTCGGTTTCGGAATCCGAATTGTAATCACGGCTTCTTGTTCTGTACCGCCCTGTTCCACTTGGGCATTAATACCGGATTGCTTCAAAATGTCAACGCCGCGCTGGATGGTGTTTAGGAACAGTCGGACATCTTTGATCACATATAAAGGCTTCGGCGGCGGGACTTTGGGTATAGTCTCTTCCTCAGGCGGGCGTGTAAGTTTTGTGAGATAGGCGTCTATATACTCCTCTGAGCGGGCGACAGTGAGCTCGTGGAGAATGATGTGTTCCAAGATCTCATACCGCTCTCGATTGGAGCCAAGGCGGAGGAGAGCCCGAGCGTGGCGCTCTGTGAGACCGGCTCCTTTTAGACGGAGTAACATCTCCCGAGGGAGCTTTAGGATGCGTAATTTATTCGCCACAGCAGATTGGCTTTTTCCAACCCGGCGTGCGGCCTCTTCCTGGCTCATATCAAAGGCTTGGATCAATTTGCAAAGTCCCTCCGCCTCTTCTATGTAGTCCAGATCCCGCCGTTGGAGATTTTCGACTAAGGCAATGAGAGAAGACTCTTCCCCGTCTACGTCAAGGAGAATACAGGGGACTTTATGGAGTCCCGCGAGTCTTGCGGCGCGGAGCCTTCGCTCTCCCGCGACAAGCTCATATCTGCGGTTACTACAGCGAACGGTCAAAGGTTGGAGCACCCCATAGCGGGCGATGGAGCCGGCGAGCTCCCGCAGATCTTCCGGGTCAAAATATTTGCGCGGTTGCGCCGGATTTGGGACAATGTTTTCCACGGGCAGGAAGCTAATCTGATCTGTTTGATAGAGACCATGTCTTTTTACCGCTTGCATCAAACCCACCTCGATTTCGCACATCTAGTGTATTTGTCATCAGAATACACCATATCTTGTAAGAACATCGGCGAAAAACGGCGGGATATCCACAAAATATCCGCCGATTACAGGCAAGTTTTGTCGAGCTTAGAGGGGAGACGTCGATATGGATCAAGGTGCGCCTCAAACATTTGCGACCTGCGGCGGATGCGCGTCTAAATTGGCGCCCGGTGCCTTGCGTGATCTTGTTGCCCAGATTCCAAAGTCCACAGACCCGCGGCTCTTGGTGGGTTTTGAGACCTCTGATGACGCGGCGGTGTATCAGATCAGTGATGAGCTGGCACTCATTCATACCACAGACTTTTTTCCGCCTATGGTGGAAGATCCCTATCTCTTCGGCAAGATTGCGGCGGCGAACGCGCTGAGTGATGTCTACGCTATGGGCGGTACGGTAACGATGGCATTGAACCTTGTGGCATTTCCGGAAGGGGATGACCTTGGGATTTTAGCCGAAATCTTGCGCGGCGGGGCGGAGAAAGTACAAGAAGCGGGTGGTGTGCTCTGCGGCGGGCATTCTATCTCGGATAAAACGCCAAAGTATGGTCTGTCTGTTACGGGTACTGTCCATCCGTCACGAATTCTGCGCAACAACACTTGTCAAATTGGGGACAAGATTATCTTGACCAAGCCCCTGGGTGTGGGGCTCGTCACCGCCTCTTATAAGCATGGGCAAGCAAGCGAGGAGAGCTATCAGGTGGCAGTCACAAGCATGGAGACACTCAACAAGTACGCCATGGAGAAAGCGCGTAGGTTTCGTGTTCACGCCTGTACAGATGTGACAGGCTTTGGCTTTTTGGGGCATTTGAATGAGATGGTCACACAAGACTACTCCATCCATGTACAGGCTTCTGCTGTGCCCTATATCCCGGAGGCGCGGCGTTTGGCAGAAGAGTTTTTACTCACAGCCGGCGGGATGCGGAACCGGAAGTTTTTGGCGGATAGTGTTGCCATGCGAGGTGTTCCCATGGCACTGGAAGAAGTGCTGTTTGATCCTCAGACCTCCGGTGGGTTGTTGCTCTCGGTGCATCCGGGGGATGTGTCTGATTTGCTTGCGGAGTTGGCTACGCTGGCCTTGCCCTCGGCGATTGTGGGGGAGGTTGCGGCGCGAGGGGATAGGAATGTTGTGGTGTTTGGGTGAGAAAGCTCTCATTTTTGGATAATTTATATTTGATTACTCCAAACTTCAACCCCTTGTAACCGCTGGGAATACAAGGTTTTGCAATTTGCGAACCCACCTAAAATCAGACAAAATCAAAGCGACTAGAACCATAATAGTACCACAGTAACCGTACAAAATTTCTCAGTATCAAAAGCAACATTAGTACCCGCTTACGCATTTTTGTGTGGCGGGTATTGTGTTTTAAGAAGCATTACACCGTCCAAATCAGACAAATGGGCGCGATGCAATAAATATCTAAATTCTGAAAGGGGGCGCATGAACGCTCACCCATCCGCAGGGTCTAGCTGAAAAGCTGGGCTCTTTTTTTATTTCAAGACAGGAGGCATTACAAATGCAGAATCAGATTCAGATTTTCGAGAACAAGGAGTTTGGCAAACTGGAAGTGCTGATGCTTGACGGCAATCCGTATTTCCCCGCAACAAAGTGTGCAGAAATTCTTGCCTACAAACGGCCAAATGACGCAATTTCAAGGCATTGTAGGTACTCCGTGAAACACGGAGTACCCCATCCGCAAAGTCCTGAAAAAACGATTGAGCAAAATTTCATCCCCGAGGGCGACTTATACCGCCTAATCATCCGCTCCAAACTACCCGCCGCCGTGCGCTTTGAGGCGTGGGTATGTGACTGCGTATTGCCCACGATCCGCAAGCACGGTGTGTACATCTCGCCGGAGGTTTTAGATTGTATGCAGGGAGATCGAGCCTTTGCGGATTCGCTGGTGCAATGCCTATCCGCAGAGCAAGCCAAAAACACTGCGCTCACAGAAGCCGTGGACAGGATGCTCCCCAAGACCGTGTACTACGACAATATCCTGCAAGCACCAAATGCCCTGCCGGTGAGTATTATCGCAAAGGATTACGGCATGTCGGCGGTGGCGTTTAACAGGCTCTTGCATGAAATGCGGGTACAGTACCGGGTCGGCACCACATGGCTGCTCTACAAAAAATACGCAAACAAGGGCTATGTCTTATCAAAGACCTACATCTTTGACGGCGAAAAGGCATCTGTTTACACCTGTTGGACACAGCGGGGGCGGCGGTTCTTATACGAGTTGTTAAAGTGGTACGGCATTTTACCCCTTGCCGAAAGGACGGTGCTGTAGATGGCAGAAGTGAAAACACCGCCTGAAACCAAAACACCGGGGACTCTGCCCACTACTTCGCCAAAGACCCCACCCACTACTCCGACGACTGAGCAGAAAACCCCATCTGCATCCACAGAACAAAACCCCACTGCCCCTAACGAAAAAGGAGCAGAGGAGAAACCCACTACTTCAACGGTGACAGGCACGAAAAAGCCCCCTGCACCCAAGCCCCCGCCGAAAAAAACCGAAACGCCGGATAAGACCAAGAATCCCCCAAAGGAACCACCCCCGAAGAAAGACCAAAAGCAAGAGAAAAAAGTCCCAAACGACAAAGAAACTGCCAGTGCCAAACATGAGCGGATGATGGCAGAACACGGGGCGCAGAGTGAACCACCGCCACCACCCCAGCCCACGGAAGCCCCACGCACGGGCGAAAAGGAAGAGATTGTACACCTCAATCTAGGTGAAATCCATCCGTTCAAAGACCATCCATTTTCTGTGCGGGACGATGCGGAAATGCGGGCGATGGTGGCAAGCGTCAAGGACAAAGGCGTTAGCCAACCCGCCATTGTACGTCCCCGCGAGGGCGGCGGGTACGAAATGGTATCGGGACACAGACGACAAAAGGCGAGTACGCTTGCGGGGTATACGAATATGCCCTGTATCGTCCGAAAGCTCACGGATGAACAGGCGATCACGCAGATGGTGGAAGACAACACCAATCAGCGTGAGGAAATCTTACCCAGCGAACGCGCCAAAGCCCTCAAAATGCAACAAGAGGCTATTAAGCGTCAGGGGTCGCGGGACGGGAACGGTCAGCGGTCGGAGGACATCGTAGGTGAGCGCAACAAAATGAACGGCAAACAAGTACAGCGGTATATCAAGCTCAATGACCTTGTGCCGGATTTGATGCAGATGGTGGACGAGAAGAAAATCAAATTCACCGTTGCCTTAGAGCTTGCCACCATCAGCAAGAAAAATCAAGCACATATCGCCGTGGCGATAGAGGCGTGTCAGTCCACCCCATCCCTTTCCCAAGCCCAGCGAATGCGAGATATGGACAAGCAAAAGGTACTCAATTCCGATGCCGTTGACGGCATTATGACCGAAACGAAAAAGGAGGAAATTCGTGTGATTATTTCTAGTCAAGAACTATCCAAATACTTTGGGTCGGACAAGACCCCGAAGCAGATGAAAGAGAAGATTATGGAGGTGCTGGACGCACATCTGCCAAAGCAAGAGAAATCGGAACAAAGCAAGGACAATGCGAGGTAGTCCTAGCCGACTTCTGGACAACTTGTCCCAAAGTTAGCCCTGCCCTTTTTGCTCTAAGCGGATAGTCATATTCCCCGTCGCCGTGTTCCCCCTAGCGCAGCCGGAATGAATCAGTCAAGGGCGCAACGCGCCGCCGTAGGCGGTTTACCCTTTACTGGTTCGTTTCGGCTGCGCTAGGGGGAACACGGCGACGGGGAATATGACTATCCGCTTAGAGCCGCTCCCGCCCAAGAATGGGCGGGCGGGGGGTGGGTTGATTTCTTTTGAATAACAAAACTACAAAACTTGTGGAGGACACTCTATGGCATTTTTTCAGATGCAATCAATACATTACAAACCCTTGTAGTGGCTTTGGGTGCGGGTCTTGCGGTGTGGGGCGTGATTAACCTACTCGAAGGCTACGGGTCGGACAATCCGGCATCAAAGTCACAAGGGGTTAAGCAACTCATGGCCGGCGGCGGGGTGATTCTATTGGGTACAACCCTAGTACCTCTCTTAGCCGGATTATTTTAAGGCAGGGGGACTATGGGATTTCTCAGAGATTTTATTGCCGATTGGCTACGGGAGATTCTAGTCAATGGAATCCTAGCAAACTTAGGCGGTCTGTTCGATACCGTCAACGATCAAATTGTTGACATCACTGTGCAAGTAGGTACACCCCCGAATGCGTGGCATCCGGGGGTGTT
>Ga0131853_10002603_pt1 | contig 32247 bp, 14 predicted proteins | sample TergutLab28metaG_FD_92764 | JGI IMG/M metagenome (GOLD analysis project Ga0131853, IMG submission 92764) | Labiotermes labralis P1 segment gut microbial communities from Petit-Saut dam, French Guiana - Lab288 P1 (version 2) (version 2) | ecosystem: Host-associated > Arthropoda: Insects >... | reverse complement strand
ATATTCATGTATTTTGTATTACTATCTGTATCTGTTATGTTTCATAGTGTTTTATCTGACCCCTGTTTTGATTCGGTTTGTCAAGCTATGCGTATGTAGAGATCTCTACACCACGCGCGCGCGTATGCATATAGCTAGCTCTTAAGTTCCCTAGACAACCTGATGATGGCCAATACAGGCCGAAACATGTAGTTGTTTCTATCATAGTCATTAAATACACCTCAGTGATTAAGTTGTGTTTGACTACATACCTTTTCCTATTTCCTAATCCCAATACATAATATGCTTCCTTAGTTAGCCACGTTCGGGTTATTCTTATACCTGACGATTATTGCCACAGATGACCGTGATCCTACGCTACGATCTGCACTGAAGTGTCAAACTTTGCCGAAATATTCCAAGAAATCTTCTCTTAAGGAATTTTCAAATCCATGTTGTGAATCCTCGGTACCACTGCTAGCTCGAGACGGTAACTAATGAAATTTGCTGCTGAAATTTCAACGGGCTTTATGGTAGTTTGTAAATAAATGTCGTTAACATGAACACTTTAGCAGCTGCTCTAGATACGGGTCACCAGACTGCCACCGGCACAAAACTTTGTCCCTTGTTGTTAGGTACAAAGCACTTTCTGAATTTGCTGTAATCGTGACCGACAACATTTGTACCTGATTTAGGGGGAGTCTGTAAGATTACATAGGAATGTAATATTCTGGTCCATTGAAATTCCCGTGTAATTAATAAAACATTCCAGCTGCCTGTAAATTATTATGTACGCAACAGGAACGAACAACCCTCCACGCAATATACGTATTGTTGGGTGAGGGAAATGATGGTGTATCACCTAAGGAATAGGCGATTTACGGTTGGTCGAAGAAAGAATAAAGCAGGTCTCTCCCTCCTGGCAAGTTCTAGATGTATTTGAAGATTCCATTCGTCGCTTCCTTACCGATGCAGCATAGCAGTGCCTAGTTTCTCCAGCAACAAGACGAAAGGGGTGAGACTGGTGTGGCTCATGAATGTTAGATGGGTGGCAAAGGAGACAGCTGGGGCTGCTAGTAGTAGGTGATGCTGCACACCACAAACCCTTCATTGTCTCCATCGTTCCATAGAAAGAGTCAACCTTCTTGCGAATAAAATGGAGATTACCTGCGATATAGATGCAATTACGGAAGGGGACTATTAATACATGGTGTGTGGTCAGGATGAAAGAAAAACATCTGTGCTTTTATATTAGTAAAACAAAAATAGCCAAATTTTTTCCTAGTTCAATGGAAGCAATACAAATTTGTATTTTCCCCGCAGCAAACTTTTATTGCTTAATACATTTCGGAGCAAGAAATTCACGAATTCTGAAATTTTTTTTCTCCAAAATACACGGAAAGAATGGCTAATGAGAGGTCATGTCTGTCTGCATAAGTGTTCTCCAAGACTTAAGAGAGTGACTGATATAACACTTGCCATTCTGGATACAATCCTTAAGTTTATAAGATTAATTGGATTCATGTCGACAGATACTAACTTAATTCTCCACCCTAGAAGACGTTCGTCGAAGACCATAAATTATGCGAACAGTGGTTATCATTAATTACTACCATACAGTATATACTACTTCTTCCAACCTTATATTTTTTTTCTTCAAAAAGGTTTCTTTACATCATAACACAAACAGAAAGAATGTAGCATGGTATTTTGCATGAGTAGCAACATGCATTTTTCTGCTACACATACACGCCTATAGGATATACAAATATACATGCAATAAATTGCCACCCGTGACTTATGAAGAATCATGTATCGTTTGGAATATTTGTGCATTCAACTTTCGAGTACTCATTCCAGGCTTTTAATTTCTGCAACAGCATTACACGTCTATTTTTAAATGTGTCGCATTTTAAAGATCTATCCGACATTTCGACAACTGTCAAAAGGACTTTATGTAAAACAGCTATCATAGTATCAAAATCTGTTGCATCGTAAAATATTTTATTGAAAATTCGAAATACTCTTTTATAATCAGACGCACTTTGAAGATATCGCAAGGACCTTGCGCCAGTTCTTGTTCAAACGTAATAAGAAAAAATTTCCAGCACTAGCTGCTCTTAAAATATACGTGAATAACAGAAGTGTAAGTATACTACACACAGAGGGTCCGATTATTGTTTAGCTGTCCCTGCTACAACTTGTTTAGTGCTAAATACGTAAATAATAATAATAAGTTTAATATAATTAAAATCTAATTTATTAACCTGCTAGTTTAACAACATAGTGGGCAATTATAAAACTCGCACAACAATAAGTAAATAAATGGGAAATAAATACAGAAAAACTATACAAAGAAATACTCACAATATGAACAACAAAAAGAAATGTTTATAGAGGACTCATAAGCTAAGGCAAATAAGACATTCATTTTTGGAAATGTGCTGATTAAACAGGATCGTTCAAAAATTTATTTCTTAAAAGACAGAAGGTTCAAACCGTGGGCTGTTCAATCTGGCACGGTGTATGTACAAGCGTGGACAAGTGACGAGCCACTGTAGGTACAGTAATGGACACATCATTTTCCTTAAAAGCTTGGGGAAGATTTTAGCTTCAGAGCGATCTTCATGTCTAGAAATTGTTCTCTCTACAAAGTTATTTCCACAAACTGAGGTCCATTCAATTTTCTGGAGAATGAACCCAAATTTCGTTTAAATACTGACTTCTTAGCTCAGACAGAAAAGACTGACTCCATTTTAAAGACCATTCCGTTACTGTTGAGAAAAGTACCTGCTGTTTATGTTGAGAACGAAAAGAAGATAATGCAGTTTATGAATATTAATTTCTGGGTTATATAGAGTAAGGCGCGAAATTGAAAGAGTTAAAGGATTTAAAAGACGCGTCAACCATTTTAGTCACTGCCAAGATTGTGGCTCCAGACAATCCAGGCACGACTAGGAATATTACAGTAGACACGTGTACGCGCGCGCGCACGAACGCATATATTTGTGCGTCAATACAAAATACCCCTACGAGGCCACTGTTACAGAAAGTAACCGTCACTCGGTGGCCTAAGGGTTTTCCCCCGCTCTCAGAGCCTTTTCATCCCGCCATAAAAATTCAGACCACGCTCCCATCCTTACGATCCCTCAATAGTCCTTGCTACTGTTGTAAAGGAATAAGGTCACCATATGACTGCCACGTCTTCAAGAAGAAGGTCCTTTGCTTTAGGAAATTTCGACCATGTGTTACGTTATACGGAAAGAAATGGCACACAAATCGTCCCAAAATTGCATTCGCCCGATTTACTACGCTACCAACAATGCTTCATTTACCGGAATCCCGGAGTGTCCTTTGCACAAATTCTATATTACTTAGACCAAAGCTATTTCTGTATTGCTTTGGTTGCTATGTTACTTTAGTTGCTACTAGAATTCAGAGATAACTATGAACTCGGAAAGAGAAAACATACAACAAACACAAATAGCATACAAGTTGAGTCAGAGATCGACTCACGCCCCGTAGCTATATTTAGACTACATCCATTACAATTACGGTTCAAGTTACGTTTACATATCACTTTGAGCCTAAGGGTACAGTTGAAGGCCTTGGAAGGAATTATCTGCACGTCATTTTAGCAAACAGTGTTGTTATTAGTATGGCTCTTTTGTATTCCCTATGGAGTTGTATACGCCTCCATGTATTTATTCAGAACAGGATTAGAAAATAAGGTAGACGCTTTGTAATATTTTCCCTTCCTGAGAATAAACTGACGGGTTTTCTATTTCAAAACGATGAAATTTTCTGTGTGCTTCCAAAGGGCCTGACTTCCGTTAATGGGTAGACACATATAAAAATGTGTAATAAAATTTCATTAAATGTTAATTCTTCATAACAAACGTTAAACTTTTCGAGGGTTTTAATAGTTGCAAATGGAACAAGCGATAGACACTTTAAACAATATAATGGTGGTAAATCAGGTTCTCGAAAATTTCAGGAATTTAGTTTATGTAGTATATATATTTACAGCTCATTATTGCTTACCACCGTGCCCAGGTTTATTAAGTTTATTAACGTTAAAACCAAAGCAGGATAATAACCGGCCAAATCTCAAAGACGGGAACACGAACTCCACTCAGGGAATAAAACGCGTGGTGGTCACAGGAAACGTTAAGTGTCTACCGACTAGATGACAAGAAGCATATTTGTGGTTAGGTCTATTTAGGTTTATTCTCACAGTAACTTCAGTATTTTTAATTTAATAATCACAATCAATTTATTTGTGTCCGGCACTATTACAAATTTTATCAACAATACACACATCTTTATTATCGTCACGTTCCCCTTCACCCTCCTCACGCGAGTGTCCGCTAAGAAGTCCCCAAACCCAGCCTGTGCTAGCTTCACGTCCTCTACTCTCATCAAGCATAACAGCTGTCTGTTGACTTATGTCGAAAGGGGCATAGAATGTACTGTTCCCAGGGAGACAGAGCGGCAATATGGTTGTAACAATTGCTAAAAAAAATGCCGCATCCCTTCGTGTGATAAACACAGTCATAAACTTAAAACAAGTAACCTTGAAGTCCACACCCTCACGATATACCAATGTATTGCACACAAAAGAACTTCCTTTGCTGGAAGCCCCAAATTTTACTTTATTCCTCCCACGTATTTTTGCCTGTCTCTCCGCCAATCATAATTTTGATATGGCTTCGAACCAGGATCAACGGTAACAGGATTTAATGACAAACTTGTACAAACAACATTCCACTACCTTCCAGACTAGTTACCGAATTATCCTTTTAAATATTAGTTGTTTCTTTACGTATCATCAGGTTAAACATTCAAAATGTCTACATGGTGCTCGCTTTGCTTTGGGTGTTTTGTACGGATCTGAGAACAGACAGCGACTTTGCTTTAATCATTAAATGATTGTTTCTATAACCGTGGTGGGGACTAATTTCTTATATAATGCAGATTACGTTTCTTCTTTAAAAGGTTAACATTTCTCTAGCATAAATGAGACTAACACGAGAGCTGTACGAAATTATAACGTGATAAAAAAAGTAAGTAGCATTTCATATCGTGACGGAACTTGTAAAAGGAAAAAAATGTTAAAACAACTTTTAGATAATATTAATAAATAGCACAGACGAGAAACACAATTGATGCTTAGCGCTCGTGAAGCTAGCCCTAAACCATTAACAACTGTATAAACACACGATAGTTCTCTATCAAATATTTCATTAGCAGAAGTCAAGATTGTGTGTGCTGTGACACACACAGAAACGTAAGGGCACATGTGCGGTTAACAACTTCAAGGTTGTGTCCGACAAGAAGTCAGTATCACATCGTCTAGTGCCTATTCGTTTTCTCCTAAGACTTCACTGCCTCCAGTTTCATTGTTACAACTAAATTCTCTCACCATACAAATTGACACAGTATTTGAATGTTTATTAACATTTTTGAAACTAAATAACACAACACCTCTCATTTCCTGAATTTTTATTTCCTTTAATTTACATAAAATATTAAAACTTTCAAAAATACATATATTGTTGAATTACAGGAAGTTATTAAACTATGAAATGGGAAATACACTAAGCGATAAGACCGTGGACCACTATAAAAATTCACATTTTGTCAGTATATATGGAGGGAAGTCGTGAAAACACGATATCCGGTGGAGCGACCCATTCCATATTTTATAATTCACAATGTTAATCTTAGACAAAATGCCAGAACCTGTACAGCTGGTGCAGTTTCCTTACACATAGAGAACAACAAAGTAAAAAGCACTACACATTACACATTTCCATTTAACATGACAAGATATTCAACCTTCCACTACGTGTCGTATTTGAAGACTTCGTTCACAAGAAACTAAATATTCAATTTAACCGTGCGAATGCAGCAAACATGCAGATATTAAAAATTATTGACTTAAGCTACTTTGGCTTTCGCGATGAAAAGTTATGACGTTTTGAATACGTTGCCTATACTCACATGGCGTACACCAATGACGCCTGTGCATATCGGCTAACCCGACGAGCGAAGGTGTCAAAGAAGTTGCCTACTACGACGGCAATAATAATCTTTCACGGCTCTACCAAATGAACATGTTGACTGCCTTTTTATTTTTTGCAGGTAGAATCAACAATCTCTTTTATCTGATTACATTACAATGCCGCATCAACGGCTAATATTATGTAACCGCTACAGGATTAAATAAATAACTAAACAATTATTTATTTTCACGTTTTGCTGACCGTGCATATCAGTATATTTATCTCAGTAATCAACCAACTTGATGCACAACATTTTTGTTTTACAATAAGTTTATTTCACGCCTCCACATGTTTCGAGCACATGTGATCATCATCATGAGGTCAAAATTGCATTAAACAGCCTCTGGTATCATCACCCTCTGCACACTCTGCACAAGACGGCCACCTACAGAGTGTGATGATACCAGAGGCTGTTTAATGCAATTTTGACATCCTGATGATGAGCACATGTGCTCGAAACATGTAGAGGCATGAAATAAATTCATTTTAAAACAAAATTTTTGCATCAAGTTGGTTAATTACTGAGATAAATTATGAATTTGTCACGGTCACGTGAACTGTGCAGCCGTACAGTCTTATCGATGTATATCGGCGTCATGAATGAACACGCTGCCTCAGTCACTAAAAATTTGAAGACAAACGTACCGTATGTATCAAGCAAATATGAGTTCGGTTAAGTATACTATTATATACAATTTTAGATAATTTTTAAATACCGATTCCGTTAAACTTGCCCTGCGTATTTAAAGCCTTACAACTCAGTTTAAATAAACAAACATTCCGTTGTAGAAGCTTAATTAATTCTGTTCATATTTCAGAGTAGTTCAGTACAATGATTAATACTTAATGCATATGAACTCATGTTTCTGTCTAACTGGCAGTCAGTCTGTACATATAAATCCAACATATTTTTATTCAGTGCAATCATGCATAAATAATGTGGCATTTAAAGTTGCAGTCTCCTGGAGTCAAATTTTGACAGCGGTAATTTAACACATTCCGCTATTTTAATGGCATTTGAAGGGTACAGATACAAACGGAACCTTGATTTACATAATTTTCTTCAATCAGCTGGTTCTTTAAACAGAGTTCACTAACACTTCGTAGATTAAAAACGGGGTTTTTACAAGAAAATTAGCAAATTGAATCACAAACGGAAGTGTAAAGAATCTGCATGTACTCTCGAAGTTACGGAAAATGAAATGCCCTCTATTTTCACAGACATGATGAATAGATGGACACTGTCCACCCTCTAACATAACCTCTATACTAGACTATAACAAATGAGTTTCTGTTCTTTAGTTACGGCCTACTCAATGATAAACGCAAATAGGATCCACCATGACGGTGAAGGCAGAATGTCAGTCCACAATGTGAACACACACCTACCACATATCGCACAGTGTCATGATCTGGAAGACCAAAACATATACTCTAACCTCCCTGACCACACAACCCCTACGCAGAGATCTCAGATTCGCAGTTGTACAGGTGATTAATAAGGATATTTGACCACCGTCAAGAGTGATAAATATTTAAAATAGTGCTCCGGTGAATTTAGACCTGCTCTCACCTTGTCACCGAAATTAACCCTATTTACCAGCAATTCTGGGCGAGTGAAATTTCTTCTGATGAGAACGTGCGTGACGTAAGCAACACCGATGAATATTTATGAGGGTACTCCATCGTCATTCCAGGTTGTCCATAACACGACTGAACCATCGCTACTGAGGTTCCAGCAAACCAGAGAGCAAAATTCAAGGTTAAGAGCCACTTAAAAATCTTACTGTATAATTTTAATTAAAGAGATTATCTCGACGTTTTACACCCATGCGACTTTCGCTTCACCACAATGATTCGCCTGCCACAACATACTGTATACTAATATATAATGGAAGTAAAGTGAAATAAAGTGCAGTGCAGTGAATCGAAGTGAAAATCTTTGGTAGAGTGTATGTATTGTCATTGATTTGTAGTTATGTAGCTGTATGTAGGTTCGATATAGTGCGTTGTCTCATTATTTGTTGCTTCCTTTTGTTATGTTCTAATTACTCGGCTTATGTTTTTAATATTATTTTTTATGCTTTTGTTCTTGTTTTGTATGTTTGTTTTCTAAATTGTGTATTCTGTGTTTTTGTATTGTTTTGTGTATTATTTCTCCTTTTGTATATAGCTGTCTCTTTTCTATATTTGTACAAGTTTACCGACCACTGCCATCGGGGGGAAACCAAATTGCAGTAAATAAATATGGTATTATATAACAATACAACACGTGGTGTCAGGCTTAATTAGTGCATGTCATTTAAACCTCCATAAAACCCTCCCATTTGCTGAACATTTATTGCCTCTTCTGGTTATGACAGTTATACCTACAGTAGAGAAACTCGTAACTCATTCCAAATAAATAGGCAAAACCAAAACAAATGACATTTTATATACTCGCATAATATTCCACCCAAACGTCTTATAGAAACACGCTCTCAACACACAACAATATAAAGTACAGCTAATCAAGAAATTTCCCGTATTTTATGGAATTGGAAGGTTCATCGCCTTTTGTACCGCGGACTGCTACTTGTCCCTGTCCTGAGCCAGATTAACCCAGTACACGTTGTCCCATCCTAGGCACACGATATTTAAATAATATTATCCAATCATGTATTCCAAGGCCATTCAAGCCGCCTATTTCTTTCAGGCCGTCTAACCGACACCCTGCTTGCATTTCTCTTCCCAATTTGCATCACGTGCCCCGTCCATCTCAGCCTCCCAGATTTGGACAGCCGAATACTATAGGATGATGATAATCAATATGGAGCTCCGTACTGTGCAGTTATATCTAGCTTACCGTTACATACTTCTCTTAGTCCCAAACACCTTCCTCGGAACACTGCTCTTTTACACTTCATACTATGCTCTTCCTTTGTGTCAGAGACCAAGTTCCAGAACCATCCAGAGCAATATACTTCCCACACATCTTTCTGCTTGGATATTTATATCCCATCTGGAGTGTTGTAAGTTACATGCCTCATTGCTAAACTTTCTTCTATACTACTGCCCTGGGAATCATTCAACAGGCAAGTAACATGCATGTACAGAGAACTAGTAAGTTTTAGTAAACATACTGGAATCCAAGTCCTGAATGATGCGTGGCCAATAACTGGAAGTAGTGAACCACCACTTTTTAGTGATTGACCACCCTGGCCAATAACTATGATATAAATAAATATGAAATTTTGCAATTTTTTAATTGTAGGCTATAATGAATCAAGTTAGGATAAGGAGAGTGATAAACGTTGTATTAGCTACTGTGACGAATTAGGAGGCGGCCTATACAGTATAGACAGTAGTAGTATTTTATACTCAGGACGCAAAAACTGTCTTCATGGAATTGTGGCGTATTTCTATGTTATAGTGAGATGCACGGTAATAAAACTGTATAACAGTTTCATTTTACAAAAAGATGCCACATGATAATCGTGTTATATCCACAAACGTCATTACTGCAAATCGCTACAGGCTACATTATTTAAGATTCTTGAATCTTCACACACTTGTATATAAGTTTTATTATGATAAATCTAAATTTAATTTGTGGGTTAGTGTCGCTCACAATATTGAACAACTTTGGACTAATTTTTACCTCACATTACAGTGCTAAATAGCAGGATACTGATTAATACACAGTATTACACACCGACAAAGAAAAACTTTTATTGTGGTTAATACAAACTTGTAATATTATCTCTAGGAACACATTTCGACTTAGTCATTATCGGGCGAATATGGTTAAAATAAAAAATATAAGTGTAAATTCTGTGGAATACAAAATAAAGTGACAATTTTTAATTATATCTCAATCACAAAAATCTGTTATTCATGTGTCCTGAATCGATATACTTTTAATGTTAAATACAACCAAAAAGATATAACTAATATGATTTATTTATTTCCAAAACGCTGTACATGTTTCAGGCGGTTCCTCTTCCCATCATCAGGAGCACATAACTGTACACACAGTTTCAGATATTGTCAACCAGTACTGCTACTGGCTGGTATGGTGGCTGAGATGGAACTGAATTCCATCTCAGGCTGGTATGGTGGCTAAGATGGAACTGAATTCCATCTCAGGCTGGTATGGTGGCTGAGATGGAACTGAGTTCCATATCAGGCTGGTAGGGTGGCTGAGATGGAACTGAGTTCCATATCAGGCTTGTATGGTGGCTGAGATAGAACTGAGTTCCATATCAGGCTGGTATGGTGGCTGAGATGGAACATAATTCCATCTCAGGCTGGCATGGTGGCTGAGATGGAACTGAGTTCCATATCAGGCTTGTATGGTGGCTGAGATGGAACTGAGTTCCATATCAGGCTTGTATGCTGGCTGAGATGGAACTGAGTTCCATATCAGGATGGTATGGTGGCTGAGATGGAACTGAGTTCCATATCAGGCTGGTATAGTGGCTGAGATGGAACTGAGTTCCATATCAGGCTTGTATGGTGGCTGAGATGGAACTGAGTTCCATATCAGGCTGGTATAGTGGCTGAGAATGAACTGAGTTCCATCTCAGCCACCATACAAGCCTGTAACAATGCTGGTTGACAATACCTGAAGCTGTGTGAACAGTTATGTGTTCTTGATGATGGGCGGAGAAATCATCTAAAATATGTGGAGGGTTTCAGAAATCTTGTTGGTTGTAATTAAAATTAAAACTTACAAAATATTTAAAACACAAAAAGCTCTATTATCTCATTTTTCTACAAAGTTCCTAAAGACAGTGCCTGCCAATAGTGAAAGTGTGTTTGAGTTGTATTAAATACCCTAACGAAGAATTTTATTTTAATATAATATCAACCAAACAATCCATTAAGGATTATCGGCACACAACACGGAATTTTACGAAAATCGATCTGCCCTGCCAGATATTAACCGAATATCTAATTTAAAAATATACGAATTAGGAGTAACACCATTGACTACATAAAACAAAAACGAACTTTTAGGGGTACCGAAAAGAAAATCAGAAAGAGAAAATGTTATTTTTATAAAAAAAATAACAGCAATCAACATTGACACAAATATATTGGAAATGTTGAAAGACGTAGAAAAACTCTACGCAACTCTAAACAGAAATGAGACTGTAAGGTAGTCTATAATGCGAATATTATTGTAAGGAATTGCGATGTTACACTTCATACAATTTTAGAATTTTGTAGATTTCTTGTATTTTTTCAGATTATCCAGATGGTAACTAAATCGGAATATCTTGCTAGAGGTAATGCAACAAACTGTTTAATAATAATAATAATAATAATAATAATAATAAAGTAAAATAATTTTTTGTTGACGGCACGTGAATACTATTTATTAATATAGACAGCACAGCGGGATAATAAAGACAAGAAGAGTAGCTTCATTTGGCACCTGGTCTCAGGGTCGGAATTTAGAAAACAACAATCTTAAAAATATAAACACCAATAATAATTCACACACAATTCTCAATTTCAAATCCGTCTATCGCAACTTCCTATAAAACAGTAAAGAGCAAGTGAACTTAAAATAAAAATTTCAGAGGCATTTGCTGCTGCAAACACACGGGGTTTCATTTACAGAACATCAAGGCAAACGTTAGCAGTAACTAAAAAATTATTAAGTGACCTCTGAAATGATACAGATTTCTAATCAAGCTAACATAACCTGACAGCGAGTAACCGATTTATATCTGCGTAAAGAAAAAATTCTCCAGACGGTTACTGCTTTTTGTGTTCTCATCCGCACTAATTCCGGCATATAGCTTTCCATTATCAGCTTTCCAAAGACGTTCAAGAAGAAAGCTAACGGAAACCCCACATAGTTAAAATGAAGGAAAGGGGGGAAATGGCAAGGGATTACCGCTTAACCGCAGGAAAACCATGGAAAGAACGTAAATTTGTTTCGGAAATATGTTTCGTAACCTCATCTGCAGCTTGTAGCTTGCAAACAGGTTCCAATAATGCCATAACAGTGACAAATAGCGTACCTTACAACATTTCGAGTCTTCACAGAAATTAAAACAATATTGCCTAAGGATATGAAGAGCAAAAAAAAAAGGCAACTGAAAATTTTAAATCTGAGCGCGGTACGACAGTTACAAAAACTGACAAGCGGAGATTGTGTAAGGGGACGGATGTGGGATTCTGTCTGTTTCACGTAGATGGGGATGACACGTACAGGGGGGAACGCGTCGTCATTTTGCCCTGCAGACTTGCTGTAACAGTATTCTGGTGAGACCCTTTCGAGACGCTGCAGAACGGATTTGATATACGTAGGAGATTGCATTAAATGTTGTAGCAAAGCTGCAACATTAGAAAGTGTGACGCCAGAGGGATAATCTCTAACCCCCTCTAAAGTGTCCTCTCCCTCCTCCAGAAATAACATTACCTCTGGGACGGTTAAAATTTCCTCTCATTCAGCCAAGTCTCTTGCTTTGTTTTAAATTGGTTTATGATGGTGTTTGCTGACGGAAATAGTTTTGTTATGACTTAATAACAGCCAAAATCACGGATCATGATTTTAAAAATCTAAAGAAATCTAACAGATAAATACACCACACATATCACATGGCAAAAGCGAATATGTGTACAAAATATTAGGGCACTGACGTTCGGATTTCGAGTGTGGAAATCACAATTACAATACGAGAAACACTTTCAATTTTCTAGTAGGCCCTACTGGTTAGTGCCAACTACTAGAAGAGCTTGGAGATTACTTTCAATATACTTCTTTTCATTCTACTTTACAGCCAATTCAGCTGCTTGAGGGGTAGCTATTTTGACCACACTTACGCAAAGATACACTACTACAGGCCTACACACAATAAAAGGTGTGTGCATATGTACAAAAAAACATAGGGCGACGCGCGGGAAGCTACAAACCACTGCCTTCCTTACGCAACAAATTTAGGTTTAACACACAAACAAGCTTATCGGCCATCGATGTCCTACTTTGCGCTGGTAGCATGCGTTTGAATTTCTTTCCACAAACAACGCCAATATGGAAGATGTCATATCGTTTGAATGGGGGTACATTCTAACACTTCAAACGCTAGATTATAATATTTTATGTGTAGGTAAAATTGGTGAACTGGCTTCGAGATCTAAGGATTATTCACTGCCTCCTATAGCTTGAACGTTCGGATCGTGGTCTCTCCTCCGTAAAGGTCTTGAGATGGCCGAAACCCCATCAATAGGTTATTATCAGCAGTCATTAAAATAGATTCTGAGACAAGGAAAACGGTACGCCCGCCGGCGAATTTTCTACAGCACCACACAAACACATAAATCGTTATTCAACTAATATTGAGTTATTACAGTGCTTACGTTAATAGAACGCATACCGTTTTATATGCAGGCTATGCTGTAAATAGGTGATAGGTGTGAATTTTATTGTACTTCCTAGTAGAATGTAAGTATTTTGGAAGGTTAAAAATGAATAATGTAAGTGTATAGGTATCACATCCAACACAAAATGAGAGACTGAGAAATTCTTTCACTTTTTCACATAATTAATAATTTGGCATGCTCCTTTGCAAATACGAAAGCATTTAACAAAATTAGGCTTATACATAAAACAATATTTTCCAGACCACCTTGTTTATTTTATAAAATTACTGAAATGAGAGTGTTCATTTGTTGCGTTTGCAAACATTTTGTTTCTGTAGCCTTAAGCAACATGTTGTTTGTGATGACAAATGTGTGTATGCATTGATTCAGTTCCCAAATTCTACATTTAATTTACTAAAGGCCACGGGCTGAAAACTGTAGCCTGACTGGTGTTACTGTTATGCATTAAGTTCAGTAAGTTAAAGTGGCGTAAAAGAGGGGGGGGTTTACAATAGATAATACCGATAAAAATATTTACATACAATTTCACATTTAATTTCCGTCACTTAAAATATCGGGAGATATTAATAGCTGCAACAAACCTGTCTGTTCGCAGATATGTAGTAACCGGAACAAGAAATATGTAATTAATTTATGACAGTCGCAGTGTTAATAGAAGTTCGAAGCATCTCGTTCCTCCTTTGTTGTGAAAGGCACGCATTTGATATCACTCGATCGAGGGATGTGCGACTTACCGAAGTTCCGTCGGTCACTCAGCAAGTTCTGGTTACTACGCGAATCATATCCCTGTAAAGATTACCCAATACTGCGACCGAAGAATAGACTTACTTTGGGGCTGTTTATCTCAATAACCAGGCGCAAATATTCGTCTCTTGTAACAGACAATATGCTTCACGTAAATAAATAAATAAATAAATAAATAAAGGTCACCCCATGACACGTCTATGCAGGCACAGAGGGGAGGCTGAGGTACAGCTCCGATACATTCGCAACCAGACGCCAGAAACAGATGGATAATCAGCACCACGTTCCGGCAGCTTTATCTCCACGAAAGACCGGGTTCCCTTTGCACATTAAGTTGGGTGGGCCTGGGGGCCGTTCTGGACGGTTCAGAAAATATCGGCAAAGAAGGGATTCGGTCACCAGACCGTCCGGCTAGTAGCAAGTCGCTGTACTAACTAGCGTAACCAGGCCCCCAGAAAAATATATAGCTCTTATTAATTTTGAAATAATCAGTACAGGTCAGTACAGATAATATTAAGGTACCTGAAAACTAAACATTTATTCGTACAAATACTTTTTCGTACGTTTTAGCACCTCCACAATAAAAAAGAGTTTTGATTCGTCTAAGTGCGTTAGATGGCACACATGTTGGTGGGTAAGGAGCGGTTGTACGATTCAGCAGACGGAGTTCACCACATGTAATATTGTTATCCAAGCAGTTACGTAATAGTAAAAAAATATCTAAATGAAGGAAGACAAAATGCGTCTCTTCATTTCTTTATGCATTTCTATCAATGAGGCGTTGACAACCAGCTTATGGCTATATAAATGAAAACCATTTTCTGTCCCCAGCAGTGGATTCATAACAACGCACAAGGTAATTACTATTTGAAGTCAAGAAAACACATGTTCAACAAGACAGGTAATGCACGTATAACATAACACCGCGGTGCGCTCACATAACCATAGTTCGACAATGCCTTTACCGAAAGCCAACGGACGAAGCATCGTGCGCACGACCACCCTCAAATCTTCTTAGGCAACGACATTATTTGGCGGGAAACATGATCATTTCGTGCTGCCCCGTAAAAGATATTTTCCAAGGAATGTTATTTTATATGTGTCGTCGGGCGAATCCCTGCTCATATTTGAAACGAAACGAGATGTCCGAAACACAGACCAGCCACTTTAACTGCGAAAGCACGAACAGTAGTTTGAGATATTAAACCGAAATTCGCTACGATAACCTCAGTGATCGCTGCTTAGATGCTTTACCAGATACATTTATGTAAATATGTACACATTAAGTCAGAGACGTCTTCCATACAGACACCAAGAATTCAGTAAACTAGAGATACGCATTTACATGAAATTATATGTCCACGATTTCCTAAATTTACAAAACTGTTGTCTGTTTTGAATTAAATGTTGAATTACATAAATATCTATTGTACGTGACTTTTATTCATCAGAGGATGTACTTTATGTATACCACAGCAGGTGTCAATGACGTACGTAGGAGCCATGTATAGAAGTACGGGGTTTAAATATTCGAAACAGCTGCAGTGAACTGACAGTTCTCACAATACAAATATTATCTGTCTCAAAGCTTAAGTGAGGGTAGTGAAATTACACAAAGCTTCTGCTTATCCATGCAGAAACAGCGAATCATTTCAGAGGTTTCAAATACCCAAAGACCACGAAATACGCAATAACCGCGCAATATTCCGGCCGAATTGCGTTATTTGGTTTTTAAATTATATTGATAACAGAAACCTCTCATGCTGTTGTTAGCTTGTTCTCCTGTGTTCGTTTCATCTCTACTCTAAACCTTCCATCCTCACAGATTTTCCTATCATAATCGGTAAAACAAAGCGCACGGCGGAATGGTGACATTACACGGAACTCACTTTCGCTAAGACTTCATTCCCTTTAGGGCATGAAACTCATTATTAGTACACAAGGCAACAACGATGTGTATTCGCGGTTGACAATGTGTAACAAAGCGAGGCTTCAACATTTTGAGACAACGACAATACGCACAGTCGCAATCTCAAAACAGGAGTACAAGAATGCCTAAGACATCACGTCACATACACGAAGCAAATTCAGTCCCTCGGTAATGGGACGGGTGTGTAACATGATATAAGATTCGTGATTTTATTCCGTATATTCAATAATAAGAAACACCGCCGGTAACAGCAACCAATAAACCAAGTAACTAGCACTTTGTAGCAGAAATTTTATCTGCAAAATATCTGTAATTTGAGTCTCTACGTGAAGAAACAATAGAAGCAGCGTACGTTTAAAGTAACATTTCGGTGCATTTGAGTAAGCATTGTAGAAGTGGAAAAGCCCTATATTTTAAATGTTATGAACATGTGTCTCCATCCCTGCATCTTTTCTGCGCCGTGTTATGTTGTCATCTGTGGTCTGTTTGGCTCTACCATACTTTTCCACATTATCTCATAAGTAGCATAAGTTTCGAAAAAAGTTATTATTTTCTCTAAAACTTTTGTCTGAAACATTTCTCATTCTAAGAAAAATTCAGCGAGACATTATCATAAATATGTATGGGTCTTCTTGGAAAATACACGTCATTTTTGTCAGATTTTAATGACACTTGAATATTCCCGAAAGATCTTCGAAAAATATAAAAATTTCATGGAAATCCGTCCAGTGGGAGCGGAGTGGTTCCATGCGGACAGACAGATGGACGGACGGACGGACAAAAGGACGCAACTCAGCTAATAGTTGCTTTTTGCAATCTTGCGAACGCGCCTAAAATTATGCGTGTGTGCCTCCCAAAGACAATTTCGTTCATTGCTGCTCAGGGGAGGAGCCGATGTTCATTCAGAGGACCGTACAAAGAACATCACTATATTGCTGAAAAATCCAGGATAATCGAAGAAGTTTTATATAAAATTTCCACCGTTTTCTAAAGGGTTATGTTATAAAAAAATGCAGTACTGAAACTTCCTGAACCCAATTAACTGTGTCTGTACTTTAATTTCCACAGCACTGCAGACAAGCAGTAGAATGTACACACAAGTTGCTTCACCTTAGAATGGAGAGTGTCCTGACAAAACTAGCCACTTAACGAAGTTTTCCTGATAAATCTACCAGCAGATATGTCTGTACCGCAAACACAGAGCATTCCAGTTGTTATCTGATGCTTCTTGCTAAAAGGATGAATGCTTTCAAAACATTGGGTCTACGTCATCACGGACTCACCCCTTCCACAATCCTTATGCATTAGTAGCAACAATCTTATGCAGTGCAATTCAAACTTCCTTGGCGACAGGAATATAAGTCTCCCTTAGGGGGAATGTTTGGTTGCTTCTGGTCGTTATAGTGCCCAGAACAGTCGTATAGTTTTGAGAAATTATACACAGCTTGTTGAAAGTGTGGTTACTTCCCCCGTACCAACACACTGTAGCAAGGGTCCACTTTGTTTAAGAACTACAGAGGAATAATCTTTAACTTATCAAGTTTTTCACCCCTCTCCCAATATGCTGCACCTTCCTTGAATTTACTGTGACCAATCTTGATCATACAAAGGATATGTAAGGTGTTGGGGGCCACACCCTATCTCATTTCCCTTTGAGCAGGCGTAAGTAATCGCTTCCTCAAATTCGGCCCACAGTACCTCCTTATTATGTTGCAAATGTAGAAGTAAAATAGAAATAATCAGCTACGCCAGAAATATGTTCCAATGCTGTGTTAGTTTACATAGGAACCTGACCTACCTACATCCATCATACTTGTTTCTGGTGTTTTTAGTATGATTAATTGTGGTTAAATATATACCAGTCTTGATTTCACTCACTGCAACTAACAGTACTGTCTGATACGGAAGTCACTAGACGTATTCTAGTACACATTCGTTGTACGCTCGCAAAAAGAAAAGAAATTATCATTACCACGCTATTTCGAACAAATTTTCTTTAGTAACACAAATTTAAAATCGTTATTATGCTCTCGGCGACCGAAGTATAGCTGGTAAAATTTTGAGGTTAGGACATTTTCTTGAGAGAAAGCTGGATTGTAAAGTCATTATTAAGAAGTCGAGTGCCATGACTTATTTTGGCCTTTCTTGGTCGACGAAGGATACGCTAGGGAAATTAATTTGTGTCGTATCGTTTAAGATCTGCCACAGTTCATCACTGATGTCAGTCTACACCTCAATGAAATATATCACTGATATCCAGTAGACCATTCGACGTTGATTACTTAGTGTATCTAAACAAACTGGGGAAAATTAAACGTAACTGTGTTTTGCATTAGCCTTAATCTTTGTCGAGGACTAAAGTGTCGCTTAACAGCTTTAACCAACCGCTTCTTCTGTAACTACGCAATTTTCGCACTTCCGTTAAACCACAGCTGCCAAAAATTCTACAAAACCTAGGAGTCACCTCAAAATTCTAGGCAACATGAAGCAAGTTCCACACTGACGACCCAAAAATGTTGGCACCATTGTAAACAAATTAAGTCAGTCGGGTTAGGGGCCCGGTTTCGTGCACCACAGCCTTAAACTATCTACGAAACTGAAACAGAGTATACTAAAATTTAATCACTGAAAAACTACTGCCAAACAATTTGACTAGAATATAATTATATTACGGTATAGGCTTATATATGTATATATATATATATATATACACTCTTACACATGCCGATCACAAATACTAAAAAATTGGTAAATCTGGGGGGAACAGGCATAGCTTGCAGCTGTCAGCAAACCTGTATGACATATACCATTGCTGTGTGTACATTGAAAAACAGCTGATGATGGAGAGAGGGACTGTCCGAAACATGTAGAGTTTTATTCCAAAAATAAATTTGAGAAATTAATGCATCTAGTTGGTTTTATTGTAAGGGTTTATCACGATGCACGGTCACCTGAGCGTCAATATATATATATATATATATATATATATCACTAACACTCATTACGTGACAGAAGACTGTATGTAACGTGTGAAAAGAAAAAAAGAGGAAAAGAAAAAATGAAAGAAATACTTGTACGTCTTGATTTATGTTTCAAGAAGTTTCAGATCTAAATAACTGATTTCAGACTAATATTGCACTTCTGCAAAAACACTGAACGCGTTTAAACAGAATGTATACTGCTTGACCCAATGGAGATATTCAACTAAACTGGCAACTCCCTTGACGTTAAGTCATGTTACAAAGGAGTGAAAATGATTGACTGTTACTGGCCGTCCACTCGCGAGTTTATTGCAAAGCGTTCAGAATGACTGCAGCCAAAATGTTCGTGTGTTACCTACGAACACAGTGCCCCGGGATATCACCTCATTTCCTCTGCAGAGTAGGTACAGTTCTTTTAGCTTAAGGCGAGAAAGCAGCCATTTCTCTCCCCCCCCCTCTCTCTCTCCCTCTCCCTCACACACAAACACAAACATCCGCAAATATGTGGACCTGCATGTAAACTTTTAAATATGGGCACTAGTGTAACCAGAACACGACAAAACGTTACCTGAAGCAGTGTACGTGTTGGTTAGTGCGGCTACTCTGTGATCTCCCTATTGGTGGGTGTTCCACAGACTTAGAGAATCGCATTTCGGTGGTTCCCACTGCTGCTGCATATTACTGGGCGTCCCGAATTAGATATAAAACTTTCATGTCTGTTATCGTTTTAGGAAGTGAATGCAGTATTCTCGGTTCTTACGTATCACTGTTAGGACAGTAAAACTACTCTCAATATGCTATCTTCGGTCTTTTCGGGACGTTACGCAGCGTGTATGGGTACTGAGTTACAAAAGTTTCGGGACAACCTATCGCTCCAGGGTCAGTCAGTCCAACGTGACTGACCCTTGAAGATGGAAACGAGAGGTTGTCCCAAAACGTCGGTAGCTAACTACCAATCAACGCTGCATAACATCGCAGAAGAGTGAAGATCTCACACCATGGTTGAAGCCTGAAATCACGCTTTCAACGGCTTCGCCAGTGCGTGACTCGCTATCATCATATAGTCTAACACTGCACAGACTCACGGAACTTACGATGAACAAGACAAGCGCTGGGTTCGAATAGACGCGCGAGACTAAGAACAATGATTTAGGTTTCTCGCGCTCTTCTCCGATGCCTCAAGTTTAACGGCTATGCCATAAAACGTGTCCCCGTCGCTTTCTGTCACCTTCAACTTTCCTCCATCCACTGTTGCAATCTTCGCCGACGTCTCTCAAAGTGATCAAACCTCGAACTACAATGAAAAAATTCTAAACGAGCATTTTTTGGTTAGTCGTCTAGGATGCAGGACAAGTCATTATCAATATATAGGTATATATTTGAGAAACATGCAAGCCCCAAACGTTATCTTAACACCGAACCCACTGCTTACGTGTGATCATCGGGACCACACATTCGTCACTGGTCACCGCGCAACCTCTGCAGCGAACAGACTGTCTCTTAGCGTAAAAGAATATGCCATAATCAGCAATTTATATAAATCCAATAAAGTAACGAAGAAAATGCTACGATATCAGTTTTCATTCAGTGTGTCACATCTGAACGGTTCCATCTCAGACCGGGATGTTAAAAACGAAACAAAAGTTTCAGACTTCTATCGCCATTAACCCGGTGAAATACTAAAATTTTAGTTCCTGCCTACATGTAATGAAAGTCTTCCTTTCTGAATGTACTAAATGATAGTATCAAAATTCCAGCATGTGTTTGAACGAATGACTGATATTTGCGTACATTTTACTGACTCCTCTTAATCGCCTTCGTCGTCTTGATACAGAGAGCAACCTCCAACCCTGCAGGTGACCCACGGCTAACCACAGCCTCCGTTTCACTACTCTCCAGACTTGCCCCTCTTTTATCCTAACAGCTGAGAACGATCATTCTCTTAGCCGGCAATAGATTAGCTTTCCACTTCAGTGGAACTTGTCAATTTTCTCCTCTACTTCCTTCCTTTTCTCGTTTTATCTTCTTTTCGTGTGCCCTCTTACAATCCTCTATTTTTATCTTAAAGGCTTATTATTACAAGCCGCAAGGTGAGCTGAGCATTGATGAGATTATGAGTTAATTTGTAGAAAACTGGGAGGCAGGTTAGAACAGGCTAGAATGTTTTAGTCTTCGGTTTGTTCAGTGGCATTTATGAGATTAATACTTTGCAGCATTTATAGGAAAAAGTATGAGCGAAATGTTTGATGACGTACAGTTTGGATGACACAACGCCCACAGGTTCATGTGTTCACATCCATTAAAATATTATGGTTTCGTAGTTGGACAGACGGTAACCTACCACAGCTCCAGGGATTTTATGGTTGGTAAATAAATGCCACGTTTGGAAACCTGACTAGTGTGTCGGAACTCAATTACATAAAAAATGAATATGAAACGTGGTAAAAATCCAGTCATACACAAACATGAATTCCCACGGCGGCAGTCGAATTCACATGTTTATTACCGCAGTATACAAACAACTCCTGCCACATGCGTCCGCAGTACATAACTCAGGCGCCGTATATGTCTCGCTACATGCTGCTCGATATCTGTGTCAATTTATGGCCTTAGAAAAAAAATGGGACCAATAATTCTAGTTAAAATAATATCAAACTTCACACCAAATTTAACGTTAAGTAATGGCCTTTCGCGGATTCATACGGCATTTTCCGCACCTGTAAGTCTAAGATTTTAAGTGCCATGAGATAAAATTAAGCGTCTTCGCTAAACATAACAAGTGTGGGTGTCTATTTCCCTATCATACATGGTATGAAGATACCAGTTCAAAAAATTCAGTTTTGTTTCATGGATTTTGCTGTAGATTTTACAACCACAGCTGACACATATACAGCAGTTTTGTGACATTTCTTGCTAATGATTTAGACAAGCCTGTTTGCTTCTCAAGTCGGAACAAGGATTTCCTTGGAGATGATTGAAATCCAGCACAAATTCATCTTGTTCTTACTCAGTTATCGCGTTTCTTTCGCGTGTTATTTCTTCGAATGGAATACGTATGTTGTTCGAAACATTATCTCATGCTTTAAATTGTTTTTGAGTTTGGAATAAGCGTATCAAAAAATATCCTTCTGAATTTACGACAAAACTTCTTTTCTGTAATTTGGAATTTTCTGCTCATTGTCTTCCCCAGACGTCGTGTCATTCTAGCTCATTGAGTTAAATGACTTCAAGGCCATTTCAGCTGCCGATACAATCAATTTAAATCTAGTGTTTTCTTGGAAGTAAATCATTATGTTTTTTCTTATGAGTAATGATATCGGAGAGTCTGGTAGATGGGCATCACACTACGAGATGAACGCACTGCCTACATCTTCAGGGTCTGTTCTTGGCGACGCGCACCAAATATTATCATGAACATACCTCCAATATCCTCAGAATGCAAGTCCGAAAAGTGAGGCAACGCATTCCGCCGAAACGTAAACATACACGAACATACACGTACATACACGTACATACCGTTGCTTCTCCGTATGAACGGAATGGCTCTACAGCCAAATGTGAGACCATGCGGGTAATATTTAAGAAGGTATATGGCAGAGACATTCTTCTTCTCGAACCTGGTAGCCATTTCCTCTCTGGCCTATACGGAAATTTGGTATATTAGCTAAGAACGTAACTAATGCTCAGCTAAAATTATACCAAATGAAGGGACTATTTGCCCTACTCTAAATACGTTTTGGCATGTAGGTAAGTGCTATATATCGCATAACGAGGAGCTAAATGATCTGTACTCCTCACCCAATATTGTGCGGGTGATAAAATCGAGAAGAATGAGAAGGGCTGGGCATGTGGCGTGTATGGGTAAGTAGAGGGGGGTGTATAGGATCTTGCTGGGGAAACCGGAGGGAAAGAGTCACTGGAGAGACCTGGGCGTAGATGGGTGGATATTAGGATGGATCTCCAGGAGGTGGGATGTGGGTATATGGACTGGATTGGGCTGGTCCAAGATAGAGACAGGTGCGGACGCTTGTGAGTGCGGTAATGAACCTTCGGGTTCCGTGAAATCCGGGGAATTTTCTGACTAGCTGCAAACCAGTTAGCTTCTCAAGAATGACTTTGCACCATGGAGTGAGTAAGTAAGGTAAGTGCTATAATTTTTCTGTCAATCTATTCATTCTTGATCCTCCTCTTTTTTTAGGTACAGGTAATATTAAAAAAACACGAGATATTACCATAAACTGAACAGTTGCATTGAGCCGCGGACACATTAAACTATAGCATCTACGGAATATTCAAGACCTAATGAGTGACTAGAACATTTTTTTGTTTCCATGTGCAACAGCCCCTTGTGAGCCAGGGTCTTCAATTTATCGAGAATTCACGATCACACACCTCGCTCGGTAAGACTCCTCTGGACGAGCGATTAGCCCGACGCCGAAAGCTCTATCTGAAAACACACAGCACTCATTAAGAGACAGACATCCACATCTCCCGCCGGGATTCGAACCCGCAATCCCACCAAGTGAGCAGCCGCAGACGCACGCCTTAAACCCCGCGGCCACTGAGATCGGCCGACTAGTAAACTACTCGGAAATAACTGCTTCATTCACAACCACAATTGCCTTCCGAAATATCTAACAATGACACAAGGACTCAAGCTTCAGAATGGTTTAATTTAAAACTAATATAAAACGTTTTCTCTTCCCAAATGCTTCAATTTATTTATTACTTATATAAATTGGTTCTGTTTCCATAATGACAGAGGAATTTGCTAAAACAACTGCGTTCAATTTCCATGTTTTTGCACTTTGGTGTACTTTACATGAACTACTGCAAGTGCTTCAGTTGCAATCGGACGGTTAAATTTATCGAATACAAAAATCGTTAAATCAGTGTGTTTCCCAAGATGTAACAAAATTACAAAAATTAATGGTTAAATATTCATTTCCAGGAAACGGAACCCACTCAAATTTAAAACCAGTTATTATTTCACACTTGCAGAAAATGAAATCTCTCCTCCATATAAACAAAGTCTATATAACTTTATTACCGTCTACGAGAAACAGAATAATTACCCTTTTGTAATTGGTGCGTGTATTTATAACGGTATAAATGACGTTTATATTAGTAACACCCAGGTGCTTTTGCTTACAGTGCAAAATCACACAGAAGGAGGAATCATAAAATACACGAGGATTTACTTCTACTGCAGTCGTTAATCTTATCAAATTCGGAAGTGTTTGGTTAAGTAAATTCAGTGTAGACTAGCCTGACACATCTTTCGAATGTTTACAAATCCTATTCATTTTATGTGCGCATCCATGTATTATGCAAAAAAGTATCATGCAAATCCCATATGCGAAGACCAAACTTAGGCGCCTCAAATTTGAGAGGACACTGCCTATCGTCAACAGCAACACATTACATGTACCACCTTTCCAAATGCATAACATATTAAACTAAACCAACGTAACTAAACCAACTTAACTAAAGTGAAATAAATAGAACAAACTCCACGGGGAAGTGACTTGTTTGAGAAGTCAAAATGTGCTCAAACAGAAACGAAAACCCTCATTTTAAGGAACCTAAAGGTTTATCACCGTGTTCACAACAGTCTGTTATTTGCCCCTGTCCTGAGACAGATAAATTTAATCCACGGAATATGATTATATTAACTTAAAGTCTATATTAATATCAATCTCCCACCTATACCTATGACTCGCAAGTAGCTCTTTTCCTTTAGGTATTTCCCACTAAATGCCTTTATGCATTTTCCTTCTCCTCCCATTGCCATATGCTCTGCATATTACATCTTCCGTGGTGTGTCCACCCTAACATCTGGTGAGGAGAACGCATTATTAAGCTCCTCCTTTTGTATTTCTCACCACTCTCCCGTTCCTTCCTACTTCTTAACCCAAATACTCTCGTCATCGTCCTGTGTCTCAAACAACCTGAACCTACATTTTGCATTCCATATACTCTTGAGATTTAAAAAAAAAATCTTTATACATCAACAATTTCAAAACTTGCTCCCAAAATGGCAGCCTTGGCCTATAATGTTGTCCATAGAAGTGTAGAATTATAATAAAGAGCCTACTAACACACGATGTACGTAAACATATAAACGCTCCCAAAATTACAGTTTCATTCTAATATAGTCATAAGAGGAGGTACATACAGGTATAACGTATGATTAACAGGCCAAATTTGACTCTGCAGCAACTTCATATTCAACTGCATGATCCACCCACCTAACAAGGTGGCATGGAAAAGACGTTAATATTACTGAAGGCCAGATCCTAGAAAGTTCACACGTACAATGGGTAACCTCTGGCTGCCTGTAGTTCACCCTATTTTTTTTTTTATAAAAGTCAGTAGAATAATTTTAAAATTACGCAAGGGTCAGTCACACTGCCAAGATGCCATACGGTTGCCTATAATTATAAAATAAAAATTATGCTAGAAACAGGCTACTACAATTTGACGAATACGTAAGCGAGCTAATAATACTGACAGAAAATTAATGCTCGCTGAAGACGTTACTAGTCGCTAACTCTCGCTGCAAAATAGTAATGTTAGAGTTACAGAAATACCCGTCCATATGATGCATGAGATGGTACTTGAGTGTTGCAGTATCAGTTAATAAATGAGAACGGCCACATGGTAGTGATACGAGAGGACACACGCTTCTTGGTGTACTGCCTGTAGGCTGACTGTTTCGTGGCTTATTCCATCGGAGATCTACTTGCCGAAGCACTTCATTTTGGCATACCGAATACTGTAGCATTCCGCTAAAATATCTCTTGATATGATGCAGCAGAAGTCACACACACACACACACACACACACATTCATATACAGGTACGAGAAATATTTATTTTACAAACTTTTTTCCTAATATTTCCTTCGGGCAGCACGTCAGTTGCCAGGATATAAGAGTGTACTGTTTCCAAACGAATCACTTAACAAAAAGTACTACGGAACATTTTACTTGCTTCGCTATCCAAATATGAATAAGGTATAGTTGCAGGGTAAAGGAGTAAAAAATTCTGAAGTGTTTTTTTCCGTGTATGTGATACACACAGAAAAATCAACCTAGTGGAGGGGAGTGTAATATCATCAGTAAATGATCCTGGAAATTTTTATCAAGGTTGTGTTCTTAGACTGGTTTCCGCGAAGGTGTTTTACCATGTGACGCGCTTGATTGTACACGTGTTTCCAATTTCATAGATACACAGCCAGTTTAGCTTATTTTCATTCAACTCCCTGCTCATACATTTTACACCTCTGCATCAACCGAGAGTTTCCTGATAGGAATATAAGCGAAAACATGAGAATTTTAAAATCATGTCACGAATGTATCATTGTGCATGAAATATACGTGGCATCAGTCGTGTTGCATAAGTTTAAACACGACAGGTTACTGTAGGCAGTGGTATATTTATCAGCGTGACTGCATCATATTCAAAATGTCTGATCATCGAATTAGGGTCACTTTCGATTTCCAATCGCTCTGAGCCCGACACTGTGGAAATATGTAAAACTGCAAGACAGAAAGGGGTTTCATTTCACATTACCACCAGTTCTTCACTTACAAGTACCTTCTTACTTCCCAATACACCGTAATGAACCTGCGAAGTTGACGAAGACCAGTTACAAAAGCAACAAACTTTTTACTGATTAATGCACTCTAACGGGTTGAACTGGACACCAACCCTACTCCACCCTAACGAAAGTCATACAGAATGCAATAAGGTTATTGTACAAATAACATAAAATGCTTACATATTATACTGTTCACTCCGTTGATAAGTTTTTGCCGAACAGTAGCATAATTTCAACGTTTCTGCTCTCTAACATGTTTGTTACATGTAATATTAATGTTGGTCATATACCTTAAAATTGTTCGCTTTACCAACTGACTGTATCTTGTCAACGTTAATGTTGTCCATTCTACTGTCATATTAATTATGCCTCTACGTAACATGTGTTTAATGTGGTAGGAATTACGCCTGTGTCTAAAGAACTACTGTAATGACAAAATACTGCTTTGTTATAACATTTCGAAACGCAATTAACTTTTCAGGTTAGCACCTGGTGTGAAGTTACTCGGATCGAAAGCTGCAAGCACCAGAAACTCTGAATTTCTCTGTCTACCATTTTCGTGAGATAACCAGCCTGTAATTTAAATTATATTACAAAATATTTTTCTAACGATCGTATTATTTTGCCAACTTCTGAAGTCCAATTGTCTTCTACGAAGTGTCTTAATCCTTTACAGCCTAATGGTTGGTATGCTTACGGCCAGTATTAATACTAAAAATTCTGCATGCAGTTCAGATTATCTACAAGTTATGACAGACTACTCGTATGATAACCATTTTTTCTTAAGAAACTTCTATCGTTTGGAGTTTCCAAAAGCCTTTCTCTGTGCTCACGCCGAAAATCAAAATGGTCTACTACTGATGCTGATACCGTGCAGTAATTGGGCACTGCCTCTTTCTAATGGTCCCGGAAAGTAAGGTCCCAGTCCCTCCTCCTCACCAGAACCACAGAGATCCAGACCTGAAAGCTGTTCCTCATGAGCACAGACTCCGAGACATTGGCCAAGTTTATTCCATCATATTACCTTTTCATGTCGTAAGCTTTTGGGATTATTTCATTAAAGTTTTTTGAAAGATTATGGTGTTTTATTTGAGAATGCGTATGAAGTTGACATGGGAAATCCACATGTCCTTGAAACCACTTTCATTTGAAATGGAACTCACCCAACTGCAAATTACATTAGTTTTACAAAATAAACGGTCAAGACAAAAATAAACTAACTTTGCACCAGAAATAACTAATAATAGTAAGAGTTAATTTATTTTTATCTCGCAGATTACGTTATAAAATGAAAGTCTGTGTGTGTGTTTTTAGCGCAGAGCCATTTTACGTGACGGGACTAGAGGGGACTATGCGTCCACAGTGCAAACCATACACGTAATCAAAATCTGTGAGGACTTTATGTCACTTCATTGACACTAACATACTTCCATTAACGTATCCCAAATTAAAAATGAACGCGAAACCTTCATTATACCACACAACAATGATTACGGCGCGGCTTTCGAAAATTTTGTATTTCAATGAACACTTGAACTTTTTACCTAGAAGGCATTACCTTTTTCAAAACACAATTGCTAACATAGGCCACCCGCTTGAACACTCAGAAACACTACACTCTATCCACAAATTTGACATTCAGAGGACCGTGCATCGTGATATATTCTTATAATAAAACCATCGAGATGCCAGAATTTCTGAAATTTATTTTAGGAATAGAACTCTACAGGTTTCGGACAGTTCCTCTATCCATCATCAGTAGTCTAGCAAGCAGTCAGCATAACCTGTATGACCTAAACCTATTGCTGTGTATACAGTGCTAGACTCCTGGTGATCGACAGAGGAACTGTCCGAAATATGTAGAGTTCTATTCCTAAAATAAATTTGGGAAATTAGTGCATCTAGTTGGTTTTATTATAAGAAGACTCTTACCACACTGTGGGTCCGCGTGATCCAAACATCAGAATAGGCGGAGATTTATTTACTAGACAGCATTTACCAAATGTAAATTGAAATGAAGAAGAGGAGTGTATATATATATATATATATATATGTGTGTGTGTGTGTGTGTGTGTGTGCGCTGAGATCTACAGAACTAATATTTATATATTTTTCGGAAGGACATAATTTTTTCCAAACTTAGGCATAAGAATATAACATTGGATTAGTTTCTCACTGGTCTATTCAGTAACTTCAGTAAATTTAACTTAATCGGCAGAGTCTCAAAGATGTAGCTCTGCTACACACGTATGAGAAGAAACTGAAGATACGTTTACTTAGTAAAATTATGTAATAATTACTAATTTTTCACAAAGTATTCAGAGAAATAAGGAATGATAAAAGACGTGGTCGCTAACGAATTACCTCGTAGAGATGTTATAACGTTACCTCAAACGTCAAATATACACCTAACAGGAACATTCGTTTTTTGTGACTCCCATTTCTGAACGTCAACATAGTTCTCTTTGCAGTACATAAATATTCACCCATTTCTTACTTGTTATGCCAAAACGAGTCTCAGCGAGGCCGTATTGAACACTGTTTATGTAATAGAACAAAAATATTCGGAAATAATAAAGCATTCCGGTGAATTTATAATGAAAATACAATGAAAGAAGTCATAACGAGTGAATCTATATTCAAAAAATATCGCCCGTAGTCTGTGTGAATTTTACCCGCGTTCCGAGAAAAAATATAAATATTGCGTACTGTTTTAAAAAACACTGCAGTAAATTCATGATAATCGTCGGTAGAAGGGCAGGTTCATTAAAAACGTGGGAAATACTGAATTGCTACTGAACGGATCTTTACACTTCATTTCATATATTTATGAGCGCATTTTATGAGGCAAACACGTGTCTGAGTAAAAAGTAAAGTGATCCCCTTTACAGACCCGGTGTCGCCCAGAGGGTGGGTAGAGGTATAGCTCTACTCTTCCATGAACGCAGCACTAGAAGGGGGTGAGTGGTCAGCAGCACGCCCCGGCCGCACTTTACCCCCGGGAAAGACCCGGTACCCATTTTACAGTAGGCCGGTGGGCCCCAGGGTCGGTCTGGACGTGCGGAAAATCTCGTCCCCACCGGGATTCGATCCCGGACTGTCCAGCCCGTAGTCAGTCAGTATACCGACTGAGCTACCGGCCCCACTAACCAACCTTGTAAAACACAAATTCTGTCGTTACGTTAAAAGATCGCTGATATGCACAACAAACGTATGGAATAAGGCAATAAACATTCATATTATTGTTTGCGAGTCGCTGAGATGCACAAGTACTCTGGGATTTCAGTTCCATTTCATTCACGAAGATGGGGCACGATAATTCAATAAGTGTGGGCTCAATCTGTACACAAGATGGGAATTTCCTGCAACATTTTAATTGCATTAAATTTCCAAGCTTCGAGATTGCGGGATGGGCCGAGTTTGTTGCAGTGTTAACACCGCACGGCAAACTTCATCTAAATTGGGCGTGTTGCTTACTGGCTTCGAGTGTTTTACGTGCTGGCATCAGTCACAACAGAAATAGCTTGTAGGGTTCCTGGAGTACCAACGAATTTGTAACGTGTTCAGAGTTTCAGTCAGATGAACGAGTTAATTGATACACGACGGCGAGTGTCATTTACACATCAAAATGTTGCCATTCTGTAGAAAATTACAGGTAGGTAATCATACCACCACATTTGTGGAGGAACAATACATAGTACATGTGCATTGATGGAACACAGCAAATGTGAATGAGGTGGGAGATTATACGATTGAGTGAAGAGAATGTGGTGAATTGTGAGGATCGTGAGGGGAGCTAAAAGAGGGAGTATGCGGATGGAAGTAATCTGTGAGAACACTCCAGAAGGTTCGAACACCATACACCACACCACAGTTTCACCGGGGACTTAACACAACCCTCTATAACAGCGCTTGCTCTCTCGCTGCCTACTTACCTCCCTCACTACTCATTTCAACCCATTTCCCGGGCAGCTACCCTCTGCGTTACTTCTGTTATTGCGCTTCACCTGCTCTCTCTCCGAACCAGTGGCGAACTGTAAATTATTGATCAGGAATGTCGTAAAGGTTAGAATATTATGCGGTATGAAAAAGACTCCAAAATCATATAATTTTTGTGTTTAACTTGGTTTGCTCGGTTTCCTTTCATAAAGTTTTAGTGACAGTATAGGTACATTAACGTAAGGTCCGTTCAATTGCGCGTTACTTACTAACGAAGTATTCGCACAGTCCTTAACGACGACAGTTCAACTACAAAAGCTGTGCAGCTTCTAATTACATAGGCAGATATGAATGACAAAAACTCATGCATATGGAATGCGGTAACCGCGGGTCCTTTCACTCAACAAGTACTCGCTGGCACGATTTGTTAAAAACGGAAAAACAGTACATAAGGCTAAACAATAAATTGGCTTAAATCCTGAACGATTACCGTCTTAATACAGGTGAAAGATGTTCAAACCTATTCAGTGTCCTTAATAGACCTGACTTGTTAGTAAACGGCTATACGGTTTATAATATACTGTATGAAAGATTTTCAGTAAATCTCCTGTGTTTGGAACAAAATGGAATTATATATATAATATATATATGCAAAAATATGGAAATTAGCTACAAAATTTATAATGTGCAGGAAACCTGATTATTAACTTACGTAAGAACAGTTCGTGTGGAATATTACATAATTCAGAGTAATGTTGATTTCGGATTTTTAGCCTGCAGCTACAGCACTTGTGTACGAATTATGGAGACGCTGGTGGTACTAAAATGACTAGAACCGTAAATGTTATATGTTGTACACACAAATATATTCATACGCTGTCAGACCACTTATGGCACTGATCAGGTACGTGGACACAGCAGTAGTATAGCAGGCAGATATTAAGACTGATGAGTCGCATTCTATAAGTATGCGAAGGCAAATAATGAGACGGTACTTTGAAACATGCCACCGCCACGTCTCCTTTCCAAATCCCTCTAAAACAGCCACCAAAATTTTGTTGGCGTTCAGGAAAAACTAGAGAAATTACGTGCGTTATTTTTGAACTATGTGATTCATTATTAATGAGAAACCTGAAAGCAAGGTTTAGAATGTTAAGGTCATGTTTTCAGAGTCAAACTGGTCAATGTATTTTTTTTAATCAAAGGACCTAAAATTTACACATGTAAGTTTTACGTTTAAAAAAGACTACCTATTAACGTCCTTACAAAAGACAGCAAATACTGCACTCGTAACACACAGGTTTAAATTGCCTCTTAAATTCCCATTTTTTGACTCAATAAGCATACCTCAGTATTAAGAAAATAATCTATGCACTATTACAGAGCGTAAAATATTGCCTAGCAATTATGATGCGACTAACCTGCACCTGTGTCCTACAGTATTAATCACTGGTGGAAAAGCGCCGTTGAAAATACAACGCGAAGCGTCTTGCAGATTAAAGCATGTCAGCCTTCTTCTGCAGGCCGCCTGGCAATTAACGCCATCTGTCAGAAACTAAAGGCAAATTCAGCCTCAATGTGAGCACAGCACACACTTAGCTATATATATATATATATATAT
>Ga0131853_10002600_pt1 | contig 32259 bp, 15 predicted proteins | sample TergutLab28metaG_FD_92764 | JGI IMG/M metagenome (GOLD analysis project Ga0131853, IMG submission 92764) | Labiotermes labralis P1 segment gut microbial communities from Petit-Saut dam, French Guiana - Lab288 P1 (version 2) (version 2) | ecosystem: Host-associated > Arthropoda: Insects >... | reverse complement strand
TGTGTTTTATGTAAATTAGGAGGGGGTAGGTACGTCAAAACACAACTGTCTTTGTATCTTATTTATTGGGCTGACGACATGTTTCAGCCACTGTGGGCCATCCTCAGGTCACAAAAATGTATAGTGAGGAAAAATATACAGTATAAGAACATTTGCTGTTGTGCCAATTCTGAGCTTTCAACGAGATCTTGTTGTCTAGCGGTTATCTATATTTACGTGACGAATGTATTATTAGTTTCAATATAGATAACCGCAAGACAACGAGATATCGTTGAAAGCTCAGAATTGGCACAACAACTAATATTCTTTTACTGTATATTTTTTCCTCATTATATATTTTTGTGACTTGAAGATGGCCCACAGTGGCCGAAACATGTCGTCAGCCTAATAAATAACATACAAAGACAGTTGTGTTTTCACGTACCCACTCCCTCCTAATTTACGTTACACGTACATTTCATGTATTGTTATGTATTCACTCAGAAACTTTGTGTAAGAGGCTCAGTTCTTCTCCTTAAGTTACTTTTCCTCGGCCAGTCAAGAAATTAATTCCTCGCAATTTTTTAAACTTCATGGCGAATTAAACTCTTTATTTGAACCTCACACTGGTCCCTACAGAGCCCAATCCACACTTTCCTATCATATTTAAAAGTGATTATTTCATATAATTTTAAAATTTAATCTTCCTCGGTAAAACAAAAGAGGTTGTAACTACCAATTGCCATATGGTCCTGAAGAAGAACCCATAATAATCCGAAACATGTCGAGTACTACGTAGATAATTTGTATTGTAATCACCTGACAGTACAGTTCACAGACAGTGACAATGACTGGTGTATTGATAACCGTACCGTAATCTTTGTAATTAAGCAACTTAATGCAAAAAATCTTGTTTTATAATAAGTTTATTATATGCCTCTACATGTTTCGAGCGCTACATGCTCATCATCAGGAGGTCAAAATTGTGTTATACAGCACCTGGTACCATCACACTTGTAGGTGGCCGTCCGGTGCACAGGCTGAGAGAACCTGCGCACGGGACGGCCACCTATAGGTGTGATGATACCAGGTGCTGTATAACTCAATTTTGACCTCCTGATGATGAGCACATAGTGCTCGAAACATGTAGAGGCATATAATAAACTTATTATAAAACAAGATTTTGTGCATTAAATTGGTTAATTACTAAGATGAAACTGAGATGCACGGTCAGCAAAACATCAGAAAACCGTATCGTAATTCATACGGCTTGTATTTCTAAGCACTGATTTGCAATTAATATGGGTTAAAAATGCACCCTTGCACAGGCACTGAGGCTCTGTACAGGCCGTACGGCCCACAGGCGGAGTAGAGATTTAGCTCTACTTTTTCTTGACCATGGCACTAGAAGGGGGTGAGGTGTCAACGTCACGCCTCGGCCGTTTTACCCCCGGGAAAGACCCGGTACCGATTGTACAGGAGGCTGGGTGGGCTCCAGGGCCGGTCTGGACAGGTTCGTGCGGAAAATCTCGCCCCCCCCCCCCAACCGGGATTCAATCACCGGACCGTCCAGGCCATAGCCAGTCGCTATACCGACTACGGTACCCGGTTAATCTAGGGTAGTAGAGTCAATATAGCGACTAGGTGGCGGGCTGGACGTCCGACGAAATATATTTCGATTACAGATGGGGGCAAGAGATTTTCATCGCTCCAAGCAAGCAGAACGGTTCAAGAGCCCATCCAGCTCTCTGTTCACTGAGATCCGGGAGTGGAGCGGCCGGTTCCTAAGGCTGACCAGTCAATCACATCTAATGCCGACCTTAAGAATGAGTAGATAAATACCTCCATTCCCCCATATACCTACACGTCGTAAACTGGGTCAACTTTAATTTATCTCTATCGTTCCACGTAACTCAGTGACGACATTAGTAAGTAATGTGGCAATTGTGGGACGTAAAAGACGGGGTAAAACCCTTATGTGATGTAAGGCTGTATCACGCTGAGATAGTTCCGCCGAATCTTAGCAGGACTTCGGCGCCGACCTGGAGAGATTCTCGCTTGTCCTGCTGTCCTCGTGTGAATTAATGGTGCAGCTTGCCCTTCGAGCCAAACAGCAAATTAACCAGACGGCTAACGTCGCCTATTTCGGTGACGAAGAAGCCTAGTGCCCGGTAGCTGTTACCTCCTCAGCAACAAGTTTAATGAGGGGGCACAATTTGCTGACGACATACATTTTGCTTGGGGGCATGAGCATACCACAGTGCTAAGTCACACACGGCCCTCAATGTGTGCTATAGTTCGAAAACTTTAAATTGTATGTCAACAGAACAAGGCTTCGGAAATTGTTGACATTCTGAGGACCGTGCAACGTGATACATTCCCGTAATAAAACCAAAAAGAAGCAATAATTTCTCAAATTTACTTTTGGAATAGGAATCTACGTGTTTCGGACAGTATCTCTGTCCATCATCAGGAGTCCAGCACTGTATTCCTAGATGCTGCTAGACTCCTGATGATGGACAGAGATACTGTCCGAAACATGTACATCCTTTATCTTAGTAATTAACCAAATTGATGCACAATTTTGTTTTCGAATAAGTTTATTTCATGCCTCTACATGTTTCGAGCACGTGTGCTCATCATCAGGAAGTCAAAATTGTATTATACAGCATCTGGTATCGTCACACCTACAGGTGGCCGTCCGGTGCACAGGTCGAGAGAGGACTCAACCTGTGCACGGGACGGCCACCTATAGGTGTGACGATACCAAAGGCTGTATAATACAATGTTGACTTCCTGATGATGAACATATTTGCTCGAAACACGTAGAGGCATGAAATAAACTTAATGAAAAACAAAATGTTTTGCATCAAGTTGGTTAATTACTAAGATAAATATACTGAGATGCACGGTCAGCAAAACATCAAACATGTACAGTTCTATTCCAAAAGTAAATTTGATAAATTAGTGCTTCACGTTGGTTTTATTACGGGGAAATTGGGACATTGTTTACGCCCCCTCTTGTTAACTTTTGAAACACCACGGTTACAATAGTCATATACATTGCCTGCAGAAACATCAAAGATCTCAGAAATTTCTCTCCGTTGTGTATTTACATATTATGATTTTTACAAAAAGTGGCAATTATTTCCGCCCAAAATCGGCCAGTCTTTTTAACGGATGTGCAGTGAGTTTAGTGCAAATCGGAAACCGAAATTTGTATGTATATTATGTGGGTAACTTTCATGCTTAAAATGAATAATGGGTGTATAATTTTAATAATAGATTTTGGTGTAGTTCACAAGAGGAAAATGTAAACGCTTACAAATATTAGAAGGGAAATCTGAAGGAAAGAAATGGGAAATCCAAACCTATATGGGAGGATAATATTAAAGTGGGTTTCAGAAAAAGAGGGTATAAAATTGCGGAGAGAATCCAACCGGCTCGGTATACGGTCAAATGGAGGGCTGTTCTCAACATGATATTGAAACACAGCTTTCAACAAACGGCGTTGCTTAACCATATGAAGTTCTATAAGCTTTTCAAAAGGACTTTGACCCATGAAGCTAATTTAAGAAATAATTAACTAAACTAAGTTTAACACACAGTACTCCGCCTTTTGTGAACATAATATATTTATTTTTTGTAGTCTGGCCTCTTCTACATACTCATTATGGGTGCATAGGGTAATTGCTGCGCCTGATCACACTCACTGACACACACACACACACACACACTGTCTCTCTCTCTCTCTTGGTAAGTGTACCTTCGACGAGGGATCGCCCCGTCGCAAAGGCCTCTACCTGTCCAGCACAAATATCACAAGAGACAAACATCCATGCTTCCGGCTGGATTCGAACCCTCAACCGCAGACAGTGAGCGGCCCCAGACCTACACCTTAGACCACGTCTCTACCGGGATAGTCGCGGTGAATTTCGAAAAGTAAAGTAATCCCATTACAGGCTTATTACACGCCCATAGCATTCCTGGGGTACAAGGCTCCCAGATTTCGAGACATTCGGCATGTGAAGGTGGTAAGATTATCAGCCCTACGCATAAGCCACCTTCACCCTTCAGGAAATATTCTTAGTAGACCCTAATTTCTGTCGGAGGCTGAGTCGGCACCGGAGCCAGAGTGCGGCCGGAAGTTTTATGTCAATAAGACATCATTGAGAATCGAACCCGCGACCTTTCAGCTTGTAGCACAGTGCCTCAAGCAACTGTGCAACAGCGTGTCCCGCAATGTATTTATGTTTCACATAGCTGTAACAGTAAACAGTAATTGTTTCCTTATAAAGCAGTCACTGAGCATTTCTATACAGACAGCACGCTGTGTTCTGTGGAAGGCATGAAGTTAACTTTAACTTCAAAATGGTTGAAAGGCTTAAAGGAAATTTAAAGTTTCACTTACACTTGGACTCTAGTATAACTGATGTCAAGCACACAGGAATGCTCACAGATATGAGATATGAGGTTCTCTCTCACGACTGAACGTCCGGGACGTCTCGCCGTCGTTCTGTGGTAGCTCCGTAAAACAACCAGTGTTTTAGTTTAATGTGTACTGGACCGTACATCGTTGTGATAACTGAAGAATAAGAACCAACTAGATGCTGCTCCTTGTTTTATTATATTTATATGCTCAACATGTTTCGGGCACTTCTATGCCCATCATCAGGAGCTCACGACTATAGTGCTGATTACCACATGGGCCGTCCGGGTTTTGGGTTGCTGTTGGTTGGAAGTTAGGTGCAGGCAGGCTGGATAAGTATCCGGGCTGCAGGCTGTAGCACTATAGCCTGCTATAGCCTGTAGCCCAGACACTTATCCAGCCTGCCTACACCTAACTTCCAACCAACAGCAACCCAAGAACCGGACTGTCCATGTGGTAATCAGCACTAGAGTCGTGAGCTCCTGATGATGAGCATAGAAGTGCCCGAAACATGTTGAGCATATCATAAATATAATAAAACAAGAAGCAGCATCTAGTTGGTTCATATTCTTCAGTAACCAGTTTTTGTTTTGGGCCTATGTCACATGATATGTCCTTCGAATCAGAGGAGAAGAAGTTTTTAAAACATTTTTACTTGAAGATGCCCTCCTAGCAGTTCAGAAAATTTATCTTACTGGTTGCTATAGAAACTAAGACGACTCCTTTCAAAGCGAGTTTCCTCAACATTTTAAGGTAAACCGAAGGAAAGCTGATAAACAGCTATACTTTAAAGTATGGAAGAACTATTCTACGCTAGAAATATTTCTTTCTAAAGCACTAAGCTCATTCCCGAATTCTGATTGTTGGAGAAGGTAAATGAAAGAAAATGTTTCCGGTCATTTGTCGACTTCTCAGCGAAGAAACTCATATGTCGCAAAGGAAATAGCACACCACTAAAAGAATAAGTTCTTAAACTAAAATCTAGCATGGAAAAGGCAATTTGAAGCCGCTGCCTTACACTGGTTGTTCAACCACATGAAGTCAACGACAGGAACAAAATCAAAAAAACTAACTCAAGGCAAAAAAATGTAACACATCTAATGAGACCATCACTGTCTTGCGTAAATTTTTAATACTTTACTAAATTTGACCTGTAATTATGTTTCCTGTGCCGTAGCTACTGAAGTCAGAGACTATCATTAGATGAAATTAAGGATTCCAAAGCTTAACGACTCTATAACATTCTTTGGCTCGAGTCATAAAACCTATGTTGTGAAATTCTGCACTACAAGACCCACAATTTCCAATGACTGAAATGGTACATACGATGTTTAAATGTACGCTGCAGAAAAGAGCGGCATACAGCCGGAAAACGATGCCGTGAATACAGATGGCTATATGCTGGAACACCAAACAACTTCGTTTCCTTTTCCTGTTAGAGACAACGTGAGAGGATTAATCCAGACAGGCCAAAAAAGCTGTAAATCGTATGCATAAGGATGTAGCAGAAACCTCCAGTTTAGAATATTACAGATTTAGCAACCAAACTGCATATTAATTAAAGACAAAATTGTTATAACAAAGCCAACTAGACACACTAATTTCTCAAATTTATTTTTAGAATAAAACTTTACATGTGTGAAGAGAGAGAAAACCAACAAGATGAAACAACCAGATGTTTATTATAAACTTCTGTCTCAACATGTTTCGGGCATCATTATGCCCATCTTCAGGAGAACAAACCGCTACCAACCACATCCAGCAGAACCAGCGCAGTAAACCATACGCAGTGACACAGGTATTTGTTCTCCTGAAGATGTGCATAATGATGCCCGAAACATGTTGAGACAGAAGTTGATAATAAACATCTGATTGTTGCATATTGTTGGTTTTCTCTCTCTTCACACTTTGCTCACGATGCACGATCACAGGAACCTAAAACTCTACATGTTTCGGACAGTTCCTTTGTCCATCATCAGGAGTTCTTCACTGTACACACAGCAATATTATATGTCATACAGGTATGCTGATTGCTTGAGAGCAGGATCAGGACGGAATTCCTGATCCTGATTCATGAAGGCACTGAAGCGCAGTAGAGGCATATAGCTCTAGTCTTCCTTCAACCTCGGCTGTAGGTGCCGGTGGGTGGTTAACGCCACGTCCCGGACGCTTTATCCTCGGGAAAGAGAGCCCGTAGCCATTGTGCAGGAGGCTGGGTGGACCGCGGGGCCGTATAGCTTGTAGCCAGCCGCTATACCGACAACACAATAACGACCGCGCTGATACGAGGAAGAAAGTTAAAGCAAAAGTTTTAAATAAATGATAGCAAATGTTCCCCGCATGTTATCTGCCTTAACTATGCCTTCTGAGTAAATTTGACTTGTTAGTGTCGTAGCCAAACAATTTTTTTTTAATTTTGGAGAATTTATAATTGTCATTTTATTGGCGGTATTAATCTTCTTTTTATTTACACTGCAGACGGCGCTTAAAGTTAAATTTAGTTTTCCTTGTGTTTTTTATCAGCATCTAATACATTTACTTTGTCTTGAATGACGTTACTCAATATGATCAGTACTTATAGATCAAAAGCTGGTGTGCTCCATCCAACTTAAATCCCTCCTGATTTTCTTGAACCCTTCCAAAGAGACTTTCAAATGAAAAACTGAAAATCATTGGTTAGAAAGTTATCTGCCACAATTAACTAAACATTCCTATAAAAATGAGAGGGAGTAGTTCTTGTAGCCCGAAGAAGGGGGCACTGAGTTCCTCCGATACGTCGGTAAATTTATACCGGACTGCATGACGTCACATCCCAGAATTTGATTGCCTTTTTCGATCACAGATTTTTCCGATCAGAATTATCAAGTACAATAATCGTAACATTTAAAAAATCTCTACATTTTGTTACGAAAATGTGATAGTTGGATGGAAGGGGGTCAGTCACCCATAACGGGTCAGGGTCATTCTGTTGGCGCCAGTAGGAGACGGCCGTCCTGGCTCCCTGTGCCACAAACCCGGTAGCCAGCATAGCGGTTCGAGCCGCATCGTATTTATATTCTTCTCCAAAATACACGATAAAAGTTTATTTATCCTACGTCCTTCATGTGGGGTATATTTATCCTATGGCCCACGTATGACCATATCAACTCTCATCACGCAAATCAAACTGCTATAAATTTGAAATTTATGCCTTCACAACTTAAGAATGTAACACCACAACTATGGCCAAACTGTGCCATCAAAACACTACCGCCATTTAAATTTATTACACAATACATAAAAAGAAGCAACCGACAGTTTTGCTACTAAATCCCTTTAGACCATTTGAAAGCTTCACCGTAAACTCTGATATTAAACGTTTAAAGCTTACAGAATTCGGTCGTAAACGTCTTTTATGTACTGTACCACCTACTATAACAGTGAAACTCAGCATTTTATCCATACAGTTATTTCTATGTGGGCTGGACGCTTCGGAGTTCGAATGCCAATGAGAGGAAGATTTTCCCCAGCCGTCGAAACTGGCCCTGGAGCCCACCCAGCCCCTGTACTGTGGGCACCGGTTCTTTGCCGAGGATAAAGCAACCGAAATGTGGAATTTACCTCTCACCCTTCTAGCGCCATGGTGAAAGAAATGTTAGAGCCATTCCCCAACTCCCCATCTGTGACTTCATTGGCATGTCATAGGGTAAGATTTCAGTTATTTGAAATGTTTCGCTTGATTCTCACCTGGACAGGTCTGATTGCGTGTTAGAGACGGATTGTGTTCTGTCTCGGATAGGCACTTTGAATATGAGTGCCAGTAAGACAAATTTTAAATATTTGAGTTTCAGCTGCAAATCTCACTTCAGGCTACCAGACTCCTACAGTCTTCCCGGGGTGTCCAGTACACATTTAGTCACACCGGCAACTTACCTGCGCTGGAATACAACGCAAATCTGAAAGAATTGAATTGAATAATATGAATTTTTTAGGCAAGGCTTCTACGTTTTTTTTATTATTCAGTAAATAAATAACGATAAATACAGTCTAACACAACTTTAATTAACTATTATTGTACATAATTTACAAAAATATGTCTTGGCTCTTAAAAGCTACAGTCAGGTTGCATATAAAGGAGTATGTATAATGCAATAACGTAAAATGGACGAGAATATTATAAAGGAGTATGATATCTCGTTTACATAACTATGTAAACGAGATATCATACTCCTTTATATTCAACCTGAAGATGGCTTTTAAGAGCCGAAACATGTTGCTGTTGATTATTAAAAATAATAGTTAATTAAAGTTGTGTCAACTCATTTATTATTACTTTATTTATTGCATCTTATGAAACTTGAAACTTTGTACTTCGGTCAGCAACGGTCTTCTTAATGCACGATACTCAAAACTTACCAAATTTGCATTTCAAAAGTCACAAAATTCTGCCTTAAATTCTTACAAAAACGACACCGATAAAAATCTGTTTTAATGAAACTGAACACTTTTGTCTCCCGTTCGGATAAGTCAAGCTGTTCCTTTATTCAGTCAAACATGCAGACAGAAGACACACTTCTGTTAAGATATGCCTGTAAAATTTAGAGTACAGCATCTGCACACATACAGGGGCTACCGAAAACGAACTCGGGGTTGCCGTTTGGCGAGTTCTGCGGACGGCCAAATTCGTCAAAGCACCCTATGATTCTGGTCACAATTCCGCTCAAAAGAAGCTCCCCAATATCATTATCAAATTCAGCCAATGTTAATACAGTGACTGCTCTAATCCTTCCCTCTGCTGCAGACTGAAAAATTCCAATTACCAACGCCTTTTCTTGCTTCCAACCTACCTTTACCTTTACCAAAAGTATGAGTGGGCAATTTCTGGGATACTTAGAACAAACAAGTTTCTGCAGCTTATCGTATTTATAATGCTAACCCGCCTTATGATTTAAAAATTACATTTTTGTTAAAATAGGGTAACACATTGTATTTGTGCGCATGAAACCAAAGGAAAAGTGAAGTTTCATTCTGAGATTCAGGGCTACGTGAACGGTCACTCCGAGACGAAAGGATAAGTTGAGTTTCACAACGACGAAAAGGGCGCGTGAAATTTGACTTTGCGACGGAAGAATTTATCGAATTTCATTCCGAGATTAAGGAGTAGGTGAAGTATCAGTCTAATGTCAGTGGGTAGGTGACTTTTCACTCAGAGAACAAGCAGTACTTAAATTTTCACTCTGATGTCAGTGGGTAGGTAAATTTTCACTCAGAGAACAAGGAGCACGTGAAGTTTCAGTCTGAGATCAAAAGGTATGTCAACTGAGAATAACTAAAAACTTCGTCTTAATGTTATATTTTGCGGTATATGAAACATGTGATTCTAATTCAGCTTTCTGATAAGAGTGTTTCATTTGGTTACTACAAGAGAAATGTCCGCCATTACAAAACGCCATAAATGACAGCATTCTTTTCTGTATAAGATAATTTAAAACATTCTCAATTTGATTGTGATGAAGAATTGACTCCCTTCTTGGTACTTGACGTCACTTATAATAATCTGTGAAGAGATATTACTACAGAATTACGTAGACTGTCATACACAAGAATTCGTTGATAATGTAGTGTCTTGGTGTTGTTACATTTGTAAAGAAAAATCCGTCTTCCTTTTTAAATCCTTGTATTCTTCCTCTCACTGACATCATCGAGGCAACAAAATGTTGTCCAATAAATAAAGACGTGTGTCAAGATCGAATATGTCCCTAGGGGACTCGTCCCTCTGTCGCCAGTCAGCAAGTAAGAAACCTGCCTTAGGAACTCTGAGAATCATAAGAAACAACTGCGCCAGAAATCCGCTATTAGTCATCGGAAAATTCCACAGACTTCACGCGCGTAAAATTATTTAAAGTGTTTATGTAAGACTTGTAAAACACAAGGAATAGCTCAGACTGATAATCTCCAGTCAAAGACAAGACGAGAGAGCTTTCTATAAGAAGTAAAGGTAAAGGTAAAGGTACAGTTCACCCTATAACAGGCCACGAAGGCCCAGAGGGGAAGTAGAGGTACAGCACTAATCTTTCCTTAACCTCGGCACTAGATGAGGATGGGTGGTCAACGCCACACCCCGGCCATCCTAACCCCGGGAAAGACCCAGTACCCATTGTATAGGAGGCTGGGTGGGCCTCAGGGCCGATCTGGTCGTGTGCGGAAAATCTCGCTCCCCCAATGGTATTCGATCCCAGGACCGTCCAGCCCGTAGCGAGTCGCTATACCGACTGAGCTATCGCAGCCCACTTTCTACGTGTATAAGAAGTACAAACAAAATTTATCTCTTTGCACCTTTTCATTCCTTTGGAAGCCTGAAGATGTCATAGCGGCGAATCATCTGTTAATATCACTGGTTTCAAGAAAGTGGTGCCGTTTTGTCTGATACACGCCAATGCTTCGGAGAACCCTGTTGCTTCCACATTCAGAAGAGTGCTTGGTGACAATAAGTTCCTCCGAAACTTTGACACCTACGAAAGAACACGGCGCAATGTCCTTGAACATCGTAATCTAAACATTTAATTATTTCATCATACAGCCTAGAATCCGATTAATGTCCATGAACGTTTCGAAGGCAGATACTGCTCTAATCTGCAGGATATCTAAACTGAGTTTTCATATAATCTTATGATTTCAGGGCGCAGCTTTTTGAAAACCTGTCATGGTTTAACACAGAAAAGAAGAATAGCCTAAGCTGGCAGAGAAACTCTTATTGTGGTAAAGGATAAGGCGGAGTTCAAATTGTGGTGCCCCGACAGTGCTGTTTCAGACATAAGACAAAGGCAGCAAATGCTCTCGAAACCATGCATTTTGACTTCATACTTCTGCAATATCGTAAACTTGATTCTCTACACCTATACAACTTGTACGTATGCATAATTAAGTACTACACAATGAAGGTATATGTAGGCGTGTAGGCATAGCTCCATGCAGTCTTAACCTTTGTTCTGGAAGGCGGTGAATGATCGAATTCATATGCCAACTGCATTACTGCTGGCAAAAACGCCACGGTACCCACTGGCTAGGCCTCAGAACGTGTCTGGATGTCTTCGTAAATATAAATGCTCGTTACTCCTGCCTGGTATCGAACTATGATTCCCCAGTCGTCAAGTGGGTAGCCCAGTCACTATGCTCGTAGCGACTGTGTTGTTATCTGCAGGCACCGGTAAGGGGGGACCAGCCAGTCACCTAAACCGCCTGGACTTTTGCAAGGGCATCAACATTTTGGTAACGAACAATAGTATTAATAGGCCAACATCGAATATCAAAACCAAAAATGAAAATTATTTAGCCACTTACATATCAATAGTTCACAGCTCTAAGGCGATTCGTAAACATATTTCTAAACGCCTTAAAAACAAGCCTGTATGCAAATCTCATGACTTCTCCACCCACTTTGGAAAAAATCCTGGCGGCGATCTTGCTATTATTATATACATTACGGAGGTGTGAAGTTCAGTGTGGAGGCTAAATACGGTGTCGTAGGGTTGAAACCATTACGATGGTATTATCGTGTGCAGACGTGGAACATGATAGATGGACGGCCAAAAAAACAAGACAGGCAAAACGCGTCTCGGACAGCCCGGCGTTCAACATCTTCAGCAGAATATGCTTAGTCACGGAAGTCTGAAGCTGATGATGCATGCTAAATCAAGTATATAATGGACTAAGATCATTCCCATAGCTATAAAACATGACAGGCAATAATTACATTAGAGTTCGTGTGTTAATATAGGATGTGTCATATTCGTCTAGGATGATGACGTTTAATTGCAGTTTGCAGGTAGCATGATCCTCTGAAACGTACGTAAACTTTTACCAGACTGCACTGCGTCACATGACAGAAGAGAGCAATTTTAACAGTCAATGCCCTGTGAACGTCTGCTACTAGAAAACATGGGGCAACCCGCTTCTATACTCTGTTTATTTACCTACGGTTTATTTTAAGATGTCAGAACCTTAGGGGTGCGTATGCACCAATAGAGTCGAGTCGAGTCGAGTCGAGTAGAATCAGACCCGTTTTTATACTCTATTTATTAAAAGGTAAAGTGCTACCGTTACAGGCCCGGTGTGGCCCAGAGGGTGGGTAGAGTTATAGCTCTAATCTTCCATGACCGCGACACTAGAAGGGGTTGAGTGGTCAGCAGCACGCTCCGGCCGCAATTTTCCCCCGGGAAAGACCCGGTACCCATTTCACAGGAGGGTGGGTGGGCCCCAGGGCAGGTCTGGAAGGGAGGAAAATTTATTAATTGGTTTGTGATTTATTTAAGATGTCAGCAACTTAAGGGTGCGAATGCATCAATAGAGTCGAGTCGAGTCAGACACGTTTTTATATAAAGTTTATTAACTTACGATTTAATTTAAGACGTCAGCGCTTTTGGGGTGTGTACCGACCAACAGAGTCGAGTCCAGTCGAGTCGAATTAGACTCTAGAGTCGGGAGATGGGCGGGCGCTCACCGACCGAATCGAGTCCATACACGTCCACGAGAATCCAATATGTTTATATTTTTCTTTGAACAGAACACACGTAAATAATTCTTGCTTGTTTTTTACGCAGTTGTATGTGGGAAAGGCGATTGCGTCGGAGGAGAAGAAAGGTGTGGGTACACCCAATATGCACGAAAAGACTGGAATCTCTGTTTCGATGATCACAACAGAGACGTGTCATAGATTGCCTGATGGTAGTTAAACAAAGAATCAGTTTCTCTAAATTCAATTCCAAAAGCAAAATCACAACTGTCACGCCCATTAAGTGGAACCCGACTGGCGAAAATGAAACACGCGGCATCCAGAATCTTGTCTCGGCTCGACTCGACTCTGCTCATTTGTTGGCATTTCAGCGCGTGGCCATTATTACTAAGGCAAATGTCTCTGTCGCGTCTTTGTGAGCCAGATGTCATTCGACTTTGTCGGTAGGTACGCAACCCAAGGCTGGTTAACGGCAGGGTGACGGTGAATGAACTGTAAAAGGTTATGGAAGGAAGCAGTACTGGCCTAACCGAGGTACTTTCCCTGCATTTGCCTCCAGAAATTGAGAAAAATTACGAAGTACTGACAGGCTCTCTGACATTCGAAGCTTCGTAGTTCAGAATACGCTATATCAATCCCTCGGTCTTTTCGTAGCCATATCACAATAATAAATATAAAAGCTTCAAAAACAAAGAACACTGAGATAATAACAAAGTTTTTTATTACCAACTGATGCACAAGAGAATTGTTATAACGTGCAGCATAAAAATTAACATTAAAAGAGCTCCAACTTGTTTCGGTGTGATCACATGTTGGAGCTCTTTTAATGCTAATTTTTATACTTCTTTTTAAAACAATTTTCTTGTGCATCAGTTGGTAATAAAACACTTTGATAATAGCAAGATGCAAGGCACAAATGTAAAAAAAACCTGAGATAATATGCCGCAAGCTAAAAAGCTGTCGCATTACAGGCCTGGACAGGCCCTTCAGGCTCAAGCTCGTAGAATTTCAAGACAATCGGCAAAGGAGGGTGGTACGGTTGTTAGCCCTAGGCACCGGCCGCCTTTACTCTTAGGATATATTCCTGGTACTCATTTTCGTCAGAAACTCAGCCATCGCCAGGGCTATAGTGTGGCCGGAAGGATTAAGACAATAAGAAATCCCACTGACCCCATCGGGGGCGTGTGGCGCAGTGCCTCAATCAACTGCGCCACCGCCTACAACCCCACCCCACCCCCCCAGTGTCACAAAAAATTACAATAAATGCTTGGTAGGGTGCCTAAAAAGAGTGGAAAATATCTAGATACTCCTGCACACAACTTAAACTAGGCCTGGACACCGCACATCTTGGTAACGGCATGCAATGCATTTCACATAATTGGGTGTCTATCTCCGCTATAGGGGAGAGGACACAACAGTTACATTTATGCACACAGGACAGCTACACCAACTGTAATGTGCCGTATAATCCATTTGCAGGCCTGAACAATAACAGGTTGTGTTCTGGGATGGGACCAGTCTTAGTTATGCAAAACCATGTAACTTGTTTTGGAACTGACAAGTGACAGCCTCAGTGGGCGAATGAATTCTTAAATGTATTTATCAAAATGGGTTTCTGTTTGTTGTGTTTTGGTACAGAAATTAAAAATTGTTCTCCTTTTAAAAGAAAATACTTTATATTTTCATGTTCATGTCGTAAAAGTAAAAAAAAAAAAAAAATGTGGGGGACTTAAACCTCACTGGACCAGTGCTGAGTCGAACTTGAAGGCGCTTTCCGTTGCATCAGAACCAAAGGCGAGCTCAAATAAACACTTTATTTTACAGTTTTTGTGTTGGTTTTTCTAAAGTTTCTGCCACCTAGTGGCTGCTTTTGAAACAAGAAGGTTAGGTGTTTTCTTGTAAAATTAATTTGGTACAGACTGTTGGAATTCCTGACAATAATTTGGATTGTTAAGCGTTAAGATACGTGATACGAACTGACAGGTACCTTCAGATTACAAGAAAGACGAAATACCGAGAATCCACTTCAGGGTTCAATGCCCATGACGTTCATCAAAGAAACATCACAGCCACAGCCGAATTCCGACACGGTGGTCTCAATTAACCCTAAGCTTTTGGGTGTGAGTCAACGAAATTAGGAACATGCAATACTATAATGACAGTAAGATGACAATGATTTCGTTACATAATTACCCAACGTCAGTAAAAACAATCTCCATGATTCTGTAGGAGAAGGAACACAAGAAATTACGGACTTCATGGTTCATAGGAATGTTTCTGTTGGGGTCCGAACCACAGGCTTGTAAAAAAATTAAATTTACTTTGTTTTTTAAAGTGCGTGAGGTTTCATAGGCGCACTTAGTGCGTAGATTCTAAACGCATTTACCCTTCCATTACATTCCGTATTACTTTTGTATTATACAGGAACGAAATTGACTGTAAAAGTGTACGTGTTTTTTAAAAACTTTTTTTTTTCCCAGTAACAAACATTTTCCTTCCAAGAAACAGGACTCTCTGATATCTGTCTGCTTCGAGCTTCCTCCAGAAGAGTGCTGCTGAATCGTCTTCAGTAGACGGACTCTTTGCATCGTAGTGAGATTTCACGTACCTGTAATTTCTATATCTAGCTACATATTAGCGTGTATTATATATAGGAGACATACAGCAATGTTCATATTTAACATATCATAATTATTCCATGCAAAGAAAACATACAAGGGAAGTTTTTAAGATCGTTCTTGCGACCCTTAATTCTTCTCAGTATCCAGGGTAAAAGCCGCGACACACTTGACTTTTCCCCAAAAATCCGCTTTGATATTCCTCAAAATTCAAACAGCCTAAGCATCACCAGTCGGTTCGGCCTATTTTAAAAACTAACAAGAAGTTCAAAGCTGAGTGAAGGACGTCGACTACGTCCCATTTCAGCGAAGATTTCTAGTTTTTATGTGCCAATTATTATGGCTTTTTTGTTTTGTTTTATTTCGTTTCTGTAAAAACCTCATAACCCAACTACGTTCTATTTACGATACGTTATGTTTGTTGGATTCAACCCCCAAAATTCGAAATTTCTCCATTTGACTTACCAACAAATTGCCACGCATTATATACCGGTGTATTTATGACCCCTATTCGTACTGAATTTCACATTCGTAGATCCAGAGGTCAATTTGTTATCATATGGAACCGCAACCTAAACCAAAGGATCATACAACCACAACCTGGTTTTCTGGAAAACGCTACAGGCATTACCTTGGCGAAAATTTCGTGCGTTTCCAAATTATGCTACCGTACACCATATGGGGTCTCATAAATAATATTCCTTAGTGTCGCTAATTCCTCAAATTTAGTGCTTTTCCAAGCTGTATTAACGCGCACCACTTGAGGACCCACAAGTAATGTTCGCTAGTATAATTTCTTCCTTCAATTCGTCCTTCCAACTTGCCATTACTGAAGAAGTTAGAACACATGACACTGGAGTATCCTTCAAAGTCTTTAGTTCATAAGAAGTATTGTGAAAATAGTCACCTGGTTGAACCGTGAAGTAGGGAAAAATGGACACACACACACACAAATATCATGGAGGACTAGAAAGACCTACCACTTTTTTTTAATACACAATTTTATATCCAGTGAAAGGAAAAGTTTCTTGGTAAGATTTGTGGTCCTCCTGTTCCAGAAGACGGTTGTGTTCGAATGTATTCTCGACCCACACGAATGTGTTACCGCACCTTCTGGATTTATAAACTTAGGGGATTTCTGGTGCAAATGGGTAAATACCGTGTACCATGTTTGACATACGGTATCCTAAACATAAAAGTTACACAATTAGTTTGCCTACGCCCATAAATACGTGTACATTTGCTACAGAATCATGTAACAAATTTTAATTCTTTTTGTCACTGAGTATAGAATCTCGTCAAATGAATAAATTCACATAAAAATAATACGTATTTTATCAAAAATAAGATGTTGCATATTTTCAAGGCTATATGCATCATAAAACAACTTGTCAGAATGTGAGCTGGATTAATCAGGTTAAATACAGACAAGGGTGATGGATTCTTCTGAATGAGACAATCAAACTTCGGATGATATAGAAGTGGGGAATTTCTATTTGCTTCAAGAGACTTCTCCACAGACGCACTTAGTAAAATATATACAAGGAACCGTGACTGGTCGAACTGCATCAGCAAATGAATCGTGCCTATAAACATATATATAATTTTTTTTTTTGGTTTCGATAAAGGAAAAATTTAATTAAATTGAGCGGCTAGGTAACGACAATAGCATGTTAACACTGAACTGTCACAAATGCGTTCAGACTGATAATGTTACATCCCTACAGATGGACGGTTTAACTAAGGGAGGGCTGTCATGTCATAAATGTTCCCTAAACAAAAATATTGTCTATTTAACTATGCTCCCAGTAACGCAGGTTATGTGACATTGAATAGTAGGAAGAAGCGTACTTGTTGAACTGGAAGGATTTGTCAAAGTAAATTTCGCCGTATGACGGGCCACGAAGGCCCAGACAGGCATTAGTGGTACAGTTCTACTCTATCCTTAACCTCGACACTAGATGGGATTGGGTGGTGAACGAAACGCCTCGGCTAATTTTCCCCCAGGTAATGATTCGGAACTCATTTTATTGGAGGCTGGATGGGCCTCGGGGCCCGTCTGGAGAGATACGAACAATTTCGCCTTCCTGGAATTCGAAACTTGAACCGCCTGGATCTAGCGAGCCGTTATACCGACTACTCTTTACCGGCGAAATGAATGTGTAAGTAGACAATTATGGCATAATTTACAGCACCATCCTGGTATTTTCCTGGAGGACCTGAGGAATGCCAGGATTACCTCTCAAGATGGCCGGATTGTGGACCGCGATTTTAAAATGGGAACTGTAGAATACGAAGCAAGAGTGTTAGATATTCGGCCATACCCTGGAGTGTAAAAAAGAGTGCACTTCGCTTTTTAACTACATATGACAAAATCTTGACTTGCCGAATTTGATAACGCGTCTGGTGACGAAATCTGATGTAAAAACAAGAGGAGTATACACAACAGGATGAGCGTATTTTGCAGTAATCGTGTAACGCAATAATACAGGCAGACGCTGACGAAACTGGATAATGATTCATTCCATGCACCTCAATCAGATTCCATAAACAAAAACAGCATCAAGGAATATAACGAAACGAAGATGGCCAAGGTCGTTGAGGCTTTGTCATGGTCGACTGGGAGAAAAAAGGGAGAAGATGAAGCAAAATAAATGAAAAACAACAACAACCGGCTCCGGATATGAAGCATCGTCATGAAGTGTGAGCAACACCGCAGGTATTTTCTGCGAAAGCGTTCACTATGAAGAGAATCAATTAGGTGTAGCCGTGCAAAAACGCTCCAAGAATTATTGGCGTACGGACACCTGCTACTGAAAGCTGTGCAAAAACGCCCCAAGAATTATTGGCGTACGGACACCTGCTACTGAAAGCTGTGCAAAAACGCCCCAAAAATTATTGGCGTACGGACACCTGCTACTGAAAGCTGTGCAAAAACGCTCCAAGAATTATTGGCGTACGGACACCTGCTACTGAAAGCTGTGCAAAAACGCCCCAAGAATTATTGGCGTACGGACACCTGCTACTGAATGCTGTGCAAAAACGCCCCAAGAATTATTGGCGTACGGACACCTGCTACTGAAAGCTGTGCAAAAACGCCCCAAGAATTATTGGCGTACGGACACCTGCTACTGAAAGCTGTGCAAAAATCCTCCAAGAATTACAGGTACCAAAAATTATGCGCAATCTTACAACATTTATCAGTGTACTGACACCTTTTACCGAAGTTTGTACAAAAACGCTCCAAGAATTATAGGTGTACGTTCACGTAGTAACATGAAGTGTGCGAACGTGTTCCAAGAATTATTGGCTAAGCCAACACAGAGTAATCACTAAGCATTAAATGATCTATATTACATATGTTACGCGATTTTTCTCCGATGAACATAACCCAAAGTCACTTTTAGGCACATTCGTAAAACTGTGAAAAGCGACTATTAGCTTCATCATGTCTGTCTGTCCCACATACCGCCTGGAACTCGACTCCCACTGGATGGATTTACTTTATATTTGATATTTTAGGATTCTTCAGCTCCGTTGAGGAAAATCATGTTTCATTAAAATCTGCCAAAAAAAACCAATGTACATTTATAATAATATCTCACTAAATTCGTCCTAAAATATGCAATGTTTCAGACAAAAGTTGTAGAGAAAATCCAAATGCATAATACGTTCAGTAAACTTTTTTCCGAAAATTTCATAATTTAGGAGGTTATGTGGAAAAATATGGTAGAGCTAGCCAGGCCACAGATGACAAAACAAGGCGGCGCATGCGCTTTTTATGCTGAGTAACTAAGACTACAGACACAAACCCGGAATGTGTAATACTACTTTTCCACGACAAAAATTGTTACACGAACGGGTCTCAATGTTACGTTATAGCTACATATATAGCCTGACTTGTTATAAACTTACAGGTATACTAAGTTTACGGTCTTGAAGAATTGGACTCCGTGTATTTTGGTAGAAGTCAAACTCTTTACCGAAGGACATAGTGTCACATCTCAGAGCACCATAAGCTTGGTATTCACTTCCATCAGAAACTCGCATCACCAACTGCTGTATCTGCCTTCTAACTTCATTCCTAGATAGTGAAGTAGATACACTCTGAGACTTCTGTGTCTCCTCATTTAAAATTTTAACCATGTGACAGCTTTCGTAAAACTTCGTACGAATTTTATACAATCACAGGGCACATCAGAGCCGTAGTTTTCCTACAATAATTAGTAACAACATGGCGCTTGCGCGAAATTGTAATTCGGGAACGACACTAGCGCCACTTACGTCTTGTTCGTAACAGATGTACGATAACAGACCATGATAAATAAGATACTCTTGTTAAGTAAATATTTTATACGCTGTAAAATAAAGATATTGCTGCCATGTCAATATTTTCTACGTCTAATAGTCTATTGGAGCTATATATGTTAAATATGGTAATGAGCTATGTCATATGTGAACATCCGTACACGATGTGTGTAAACTACTAGTGTCTGTAAGTCAAAAAATAGGGACGAAGAAAATATTTCTAGGGTTACCGTATATTCTCGAATCTAATCCGCACTAGTTTTTGCCGATTTCTTAAACGAAAAAAAAAAGCTCGTTCGCCGTTCTAATCCGCCCCTTTCCTTCAACCGCCTTCAGAAGTCGCGCGGTCGGTGTCGGCTGCATGGAAAGCCATCCCGGACAGCATTATCGTCAGATCTTTCAAGAAGTGTTGCATAAACAATGCTTTGGACGGATCCGAATATGACATTCTATGGGAGGACGATGGTGAAGGTAAAGATGATAGTGACTGGGTGACGGATAACGATTCAGTTATGAGTGATGACGGCGAGTCTGATGAGTAATAAATTATAAATATTATATAATATATTATATAATATTATAAATAAAATAATAAATTATTGTATTGTATTGTTCTTACGGCACGTACAGCGGCTCTATCATTTTTCCAAAATCAAGCTCACGAACACGAATCTAATCCGCACGCGATTCTAATACACATCTGATTTTTTAGCCCTCTGAAACTGTAAAACGGGTGCGGATTAGATTCGAGAATATACGGTATATCCGACAAATGCAACGTGTACAGAACTGCATTTCAGCAGTAAGTTCTACACAGATGTAACAAAAGACAGAAATAATATTATTAACAGATATTTAAAAGAGATATCTATGCAATATGAAAGTGCTCTCTGAGTTCTGGTCAGAAATCCTTGGTACAGGGATATTGTCTTTCACAGAGATTAAAATACCCACACATAGCGTACAAACACCCTTGAAGCAAGGAACAAACAGTTCCTATACTATGATGCCTACTTTCCAATATTCTACGCCACGACCTTTGCAAGGATGCTAACGGCCAGTTTTCCAAGAATATCTGAGTCACCCATATACGAATCAGTGAGCACCTGCAGGAATCTACGTCGCAAGTATGACACTGAAAACATGACGTCATACGCACATACTGACGAGCATGATGTCACAAGGTTGTTCATTACGTATAGCAAAACTGTCGTATTTGGATGATTCTAAGACATTATAATGTAAAAGCTGCATCCGGCCACCACCAAGTTTTATGGAACTCCTGACGCAGAACGCTCAGGATTCGTTCGCTAACTGCACTGTTGGACGAACTGAGCCCTGTCGTATGTCGGGTTAGTCGCCGGCGTCTCACGGCGAAAGTCCTTCCCGGGATATTCGACCATGGAGAAATAAAAGCAATAAAACCATATTTTTGTATCAATTTACTTTATAAAATTCAAGAAAATACAAAAAAATATGCCATATTACAATTAAAGCACTACAACTCCGACATGTTTCGACCCATTGTGGGTCATCCTCAGGGAATGTACATTAACACTTGTGCAAAAATTGTAAATAGTTAGAACTGTTTTAAAATCGTTTGATGTATTGAATTTGGTGCTGTTGTGGGTAAGTGTGATGAGGTATTCAATTTCACAAGTAATACCTCAAACTTACGCTACAGGCCCATATTGAAATATATTAAAATCACTACACTTTCACTTTTTAACTTTTATTTCGTTTCGGATTCACGCCTGTAGTTTCCGCGTCTTGTTTATTATACACCCTGATGATGGAGGTAGCAGGACCCTCCGAAACTTTGGTCAATTTCTACCAAACTGAAAGACGTGATATCCCAGGAGACAGCAATCTGCATAGCCATCGCGAGGTGATATTTCGATCTCGCTTAACCAACTGCTGCGTTGCTGCAGCAGGATGCCAGGATAATACGTTCTTTATTTTCTTATAGTTCTAGTTGTAATAAATTGTATTTTCGTAAGCATAAGAATGACGCAAAAGGGAAGGCGAATTCCATCCAACATCTTCATCATTCACGAAGAAACAAGAAATACAGCTGCAGTCAAAGCTGACTTCTGCGTTTTTTTAAAAAAAAAGGATCTCGCTCTTTCAGTAATTTATAAGACAACATTAGTAAGAGATCGTGGGATATTAACAGTGGAACGTATCGGAGCTGTCTGGAATGAATTCATACACATTATCTTTAAATACGATCAGAGAACAGGTATTATCAATATTCAACTTTATATAATATTTGATATCTTTATGCTTACATGTTTGCAGCATGACGATCTTCTAAACAACATTTAAACATTTCGGAAAAAAAGAGACTTGTTCTCCTTTCTGCAGAACAGCTGGTTGATATTAACTGACCGCTGTTTGCAATAGGAAGTATACGGATCACATACATACCCGCACACTCTGTGAGGAAAAGGTTGATAGCGCAAAGCGTTGTTCCTCGATCGATGTGTACAAATCCCACCCTGGTTTCAAGGTGAAATTCATCATAATTTATTAATAATTTGATTGAAATTATTAATAAACAGTTATTGTTGCATCTAATTGGTAATTTATATCATGGTATGAGGGATGCACGGTCACACAGACATCAAATTGATCACAATTTCTTCAGTCCAAGACATTCAGGGATAAAGTAACTGCAATGATCCACCCTCTATATTTTATTGCGTGTCGTTACTGACCCTGTTACAGAATCAGAGCGTGGTTCACCTTTTGCACATGTTTGGAACGAAACACGCCTTGCATGTGCAATCCAATTAATAAGGCATAAATATTACTCGAATGTAACATGGGTGCCACGAAATGCATATCTAGAGATAAAACTGTAACCCTAATTCTAGGTCTGGCTAAATATTACCAAAGTTTCGAACTTTAGACTAGGGACGAGTATGTCATATCTTTGTACACGCTTCAAGATAACCTTGCGAGATATTCTCAACAACAAAGTGTATGAATCAGACATTGGCAGAAATTACGTCACAACACCAACAACCAATCACTGCCAAGGACGGGGAAGGACAGCCATTGCCCTTTTATAATCCCCGCCCTGTTCCTCTCTGAGTCAGGATGTTGCATTGTTTTGATTATTCTCTCTCTCTCTCTCTCTATCTTACTCTCTCTGATTCTCAATCTAGCCCTCTATCACACCCCCTCCTTTCGCTTTCATGAAATTACAATTAACTGGTTGCGATATTTGAGGTTCTCAAAGCAATGTTCATGGACATCCAAGTCCTGTGGGATATGATGCCGTGCCGACTGGTAAATAATTACCTTTATCTTCAGGGTCAAACAGTCCAGCAGCATCTCTCGGAACCTTGACCTTGACTATGACGGCACTACTATTCTTCACAGCGCTGTTAACTGTTACGAGCCGCCATGGCGTAACAACCCTGAGGGCTTGGATCGTCAATTGGTTTGCCTGCGTTAGGTCCTTCCTACAACACTTGCGCAATGAACACATCTGTTTGCCTTGATGCAAACTAATGTGCGAGATTTTAGGTATGCTGGGAGTTAAGTTTTGAGTTCAGGTCTTCAGGGCTGCTATGCTGAGCAGCTGCGTTGCTGATACCCGACGTATCGAAGGAACATGACGCCTTCATGTTCAGGGGTCAAGGCGTTCTACTACTCAACGCAATAATCTGAAAATCCTGACTCCTCAAGATTAAGATTTCTTGACACTGAAGATGGGTTTCCTAATATTATGGGACGTCACATCATAACTGCCTAGCCTTGTACTAAAACACACATTCTGATTATTCCTGTCCATTGCAATTAATATTCTGGTATTTTACGACCACTGCATATTTACTTATGTAATTTGTATACAGAGTGTATCTAAAATGCTTGGAAAAGTGTTCAGACATGAGTTCCACAATCCAAAACAAGGAAAAAATTCATATCAATAAACTTCCGCAAAAATCAATCAATCAATCAATCCATCCATCCATCCATCTATCTATCTATCGATCCATCCATCTATCCATCCATCCATCCATCCATCCATCCATTGATCCATCGATCGATCGATCCATCCATCCATCCTTCTATCTACCTACCTATTTATTTATTTATTCTACTCCCATCTAGGCCTCGGCCCTCCTAATGGTTTCTGCCCTGCAAGTTGTTGGACTAGAAACACGCATGTTTTTCTCTTCTTCCCCATCTAGGCAGTAATGTTGCAAAAGATGTACAAAACACTACATTACATCATTCAAAGTTCATATATTTTGCTGAATATCTTATGCGTAAAATAATCTAAAAATCTTTCTGGAATTTCATATTATCAAATATGGACGAAGTAGCAAATGTATTTTCTGGGGGTGCTGCCCTATTGTTCACACGTGTTATTACGCGAGACACGCATTTTGGTTCTGCTGACATTTCTGTACGCAGTAGAAGCGAGACATTTCAAACAATGTGATGAACCTCACTCCAAGCTGCACCAACCAGGGGCTAAAAAAGGTTACCTTACGAAATGTCACAAAACACCATCACGCACAAAGCAGCTCCAAATTCTGACGTAGAAAAAAAGCGTAAATTATTTGAAACTTTCATTGTCTTTGGGGTCTCCGACCATCAGGGCCACGCAGTTATCTTGTCGTAATGTTCCTGTCTTGAAGGTGTTAGTTCTTTCAAAATTTCCAACAAATACTTGTAGATATTTGCCTTCTTTATAACACATCAATCACCGCCCCCCCCCACCCGGGGCCATCCATCTCATCATTCTTAATTAGAGCACCCTAGCATCTACCTAAAATAGAAATCATGCAGTTTTTCGCTGTCTAATTATCTCCATCCTCCCCTTCCTCTCCTCCCACTTCTATCAAAATTTCTCCCCAACGTTTTTTCTCGAATACTCTGGGTCTTTTTTATTCTCTAAAGGTGGCAGACCATTTTCACACCTAAACAAAACATGACACAAAATGGTTTAACGCATTTTAGCTCTAAATTTTATAATGCCATCGTTCTTACAAATTTGTGCTGTTTTTCTTTATTAGCTGTTGGAATTTAGACGCGGGTTAAAAATGGTCTGAAGGTTGCAGAAAGAATCAAATCTACAAAAAAAAAAAACTGTTCTGAGAACCTCGGCTTTCACTTAAAGTGATTTTTAAGAGGGTACTGCGTTTCTGAATTGTAGGTGTACACTCGTGCTTTGTCCTGCTGCATGATTACGCCCAGAAAGAAAAACAGCGTTTGACTCAGTTAAGGTCAGTATTGACTATGGTCTATGGTCTATAAATAAGAGCTTAAACTGTAGTAATAAATAAAATCTGTAGATAATCTAACAACATTATAACGCCCATCAAGCGAACCTCCAACAAACCCCGTCATTACACCAATTAAGAAAGTCGTACGTTTACAGTACATTGTCTAGGTATCACATGACGTGGCTAAACAGTTCGGTGACTTGCCTCTTTGCCAAACGAGTACCTCGAGCACTGCTAACAACTAAGCATTTGGCTTCCTAAAACGAGATCTGCAGTATTTCGGAACGAAGCAAAGACTGTGTATTCCACATCGAAAGGCACGATCAGGGCGAACTCGATTCATATACATTTGGGAGAATGTTCCGCAGAGATTATTTTAAATCCGAGACACAGATGTGTAGCCAAAACCACGACACCCTTAACAATGAAGAAAGATTTTGGTCAACATGACTCCCCAGCACAGCAAGCTGTCTTCCGTCAAGAAAGTGCGATCCAGTGCTTCCTCCTTAACTTTTCAGTACCTTATCACTTCCCTAAGGTCATCCAGTAGCTGCTTACGCCTTCTTCCTCGTCTTCCCCTCTTTCCTTCTATTATTACTTCTATCTTTCATTCAATAACGTGTTTTTAGAAGGCAGTTCCTACGAAAGCTGTGATTAATCCAGTTAGCCTTCGTTCCTTTTATTGTATGTAGGATGATCCTTTCCTCCTCCACTTCACGTAACACTTCATTTCCACGCTGTTTTATTGTAAAACAATACGTATCATTATAACATACTATATGTTTCGACCCTTAAGTTTCGTCATCAAGCATGAACAAATAAAAATGTAGGCCTGACAGGGATTCGTAAGGGTAGAAACATTTGGTATTATATAAAGGTAAATATTTTTTGTAATAAAAAAAATTTGTATTTAGTAAAAATCGTGTGTAATTTTGTGTTTCTGGAACACAACGGGAAGCTACAAGAGGCCAGTAGTTCTAAACCCAAAGAGTATATGTGAACTGAATGGACAGTTCCCTTCCCTCCTGTGCTAATCCATCTACCACTATGTCTTTTCTACAGGACATCAACTTGCCGTTTAAAGAGACGAAATCGGCGGAATGATTTTACTGCACCGTACATGGTAAAATAATTCAATGTCAGTACAGCCTGACAAATCAGCTATTTGGGTAATGAAGTCACATCCATAGGGAGAACGGTAGGGGGAAATCTCCGCAAAATGCGAGAAAGACAGCAGGGCTCTGAATACCTACGATGGGTTTACATTCACACAGAATTCTTGCTTTCCAGTTACGAGTAAGCGGGCCAGCTAAACACTAAAGACAGAGTCACCAACCTCTTTCAGACGGAGTTCGGTGTTCCTGAAGGCCATTCAAGCGGTGATTTTCTTGGACATCCACGTGATTACATAGTGTGAAAGATTCTCCCTCCAGTACGCCTAATGATAATCTTCAAAGTTGCACCGTGCATGTTGATAGTATCAAGTCCTTTATTTGTCCAACTAATGCAATGCAAACCGAAACATGTTGGAGCAACTATTATGATTTTAAACAACTTTAACTGTTTAATAATTTTATAATAATTTGTTTGCATTAGTTGGACAAATAAAGGACTTAAAGGACTTAAATTACTTGCCTAATGATAATTTCTATGACGTTGCAAGTTTTCTTGTGATCAGTGGCGTACCGAGGGGGGTTGGGGGTCCCCCCCCCCCAGAAATTCCGAAAGCCTTCCAAAATCGTGCCCAACTCAACCCGATTGTGAAAACTGTTAAAATTTGCTGAATTTAGGATGCCAACATCCCAAAATGTTCGGGAAAAGGCAGTAAAATTCTAAAACTACCCAGGTTCGCAATTTTTTTTTATATTAGCAATGAAAAATAAATTGTTGTCATCGTAAATAGTTTTAAAGTACCAAAAATTAAGAAAAGTTTACTATATGAAGTGAAATTTCCTGTACCAAATTACAGCTGCCGCCAGAACCCCTGACTAGGGAGCTGCCGCCGCCAGATCCCCGTTCTCTCTGTCCTCTGTCCTCAACTGCATTTGTTGAACCCCCCCCCCCTCCGAACAAAATTCCTCGGTACGCCACTGCTTGCGATCTTATTAAGGTGCACTTACAGCTCAGTCTGTATAAAACCCAGGATGCGGGCTGGACGACTGAAAAATTGGGGCCAAATTTCACGAAGGTGAAAGAATTTTTCTCTTTTCCAAATTGTCCAGACCCTTCTGGGGTCCGCCCAACCTTCTCTCTAATCGGTGCCGGGCTACAGCGGCTGGGTTGTGAGGTAGAACTCTAGTACCGAGGTTAAGAATGCGTGGAGCAACAACTCCACTAACCACGTACGTTTTGAATTATGGTATTTAATTAAGCAAAGAGAGAATTTTACCTCTTACCTTGAAAGACATCCGAAGTTAATGCAATTTATCGCGCCATGGTTCAGTGTTCTATGTAATTAATGACTCTTTACATACTCACTGTAGCGTATCGGGAATCCCTCTAGCTACGCTCATATACAAAGCTCCAGGCACTAATCAGACGATAGGAAGAGCGTCTCGGGTACTGATCGCGAAATGCAATCCGTGTTCGCAGCCACAACCAGAGCCGCTTATGGTTCATTCTACCGTTTTACTTTCCTGGTTAAACCTTGGAATCAAACATTTCAGCCGAGTTATTTTTAGGGACTCAGTTTTTAAGTCATATTACATCCGCTTCCTTTCCACTGCGAAGCCAATTGGTTAATGCTATATTAGGAAATAATCACTTTGTATTATAAGAGCTATGTGGGGCACATAAAGGCACTGAGAAATTTTTTAATGTTGCAGCAGACTGTAAAGTTAATAACGACCTTGCTTTACACAGTTAACGAATTTTTTATCGCCTATATAGAACAGTGTTTCCCTAACTCTTTTGTTCGCGGAACCTTTTAGGTTTCGAGAAATAACCACGGTTCCTTACATCATTCCTCCCGTAAATTTAGAGTGTCTGGATGCTAGTTAACCAAAATTTAAAATTTGTATCTCAGAACTGATTTTATATAGCTACAAATACATACCAGTAGCACGCGTAACAATGCATTGTACTTTTATGTAGTATTTAACCAAGTCGATGTACAAAATTTTTTTCACAATAAGTTTTATTTCATGCCTCTACATGTTTCGAGAACATGTGCTCATCATCAGGAGGTCAAAATTGCATTACACAGGACTATCTCCTCTCTCAACCCGTGCATCAGACGGCCACCTATAAGTATGATGATACCAGAGACTGTGTAATGCAATTTTGACCTCCTGATGATGAGCACGTGTGCTCGAAACGTGTAGAGGCATGAAATAAAACTTATTGTGAAACAAATTTTTTGCATCAAGTTGGTTAAATACTATATAAATATACTGAAATGCGCAGTAAACGCTTTTCATTGCAGTGATAAAACCAATCAGTTTATGCTGTAAGTGGCACAAGTCGCTGTTTGTTCTCAGATAAATACAAAACACACAAATACAGTGTGGGCAGAACGTACAGTTGTTGAATGTTAAACTGTTGGTACATCACGTAACCAGTAGGATTTATAAGGCTAAATCCTTTGTAGATCGCTTCGTGGGTACAGGAGGTTTCTTAACTAAATATTCTAACGGTCGTATGAAACAAACATGCAACCAATTAAAGAAGTTTGCGATTCTTTTTAACAAAAATTACTCCTTGAATTAAAAAAAATAACTTCAAGGCAGCAATTACAGAAATACATCCACGGATCCTTTGGGATATGCAGAACACGTTGTGGGAACCACTGATATAGAATATTTGCGCCGAAAGGGATGAGGTTGTAGTCACACATAGTACCTGGAAATCGTAATCTGAACTTTTGTGAGAAATTGACGGGCAAATTATTTCAATTTTCACAACATTCCTTTAATATTTATGTGACTATGAAAAACATACGCCACTTGCGTCGAGGTATTCGGTATCGTCATTCAGCTTCAGATTTACAAATTGCAATAACGTAGTGGGAGCAAGACTGAAGTCAAAGAAAGTATAGCAGAATTACTTCCACAAATTCTGGAGCTTTAGGTGTAGGTAACTTGAGCAAGCCTAGGATGACGCCACAAGTCCGGAGAGTGCGCGAAGTCGTGTGCGCATAGATCAGTGTGTTTCTGTGGTCGGAGCTGTGGAGGTGCTTACGTACAAGCTGCGATCACATAAATGAGGCAGGAGAACTGTAAAGTTTGCGAGAATCGCGCCGAAGGTTATGATGCAAGATGAGGGGGTATTTGCAGACGTAATTCTGCCAAACTCAAATATTGCAATCCTATTGGTTGCTGTACTCCGAAGTTGAGAACAGGACGATCCACTTAAACGATGGTAATTATCGACAACACTATACGGTTTCATAACGTATAGATTTGGTGATACAACACCTAGGATTTGGCGGTGAATCTAGCACTGTTGCCATTCATTCATTCACTTTGTCATCAGAATGTGTAGGTGGTTAAAGTACAACCAGGAACATCGTAAGAATGGAATAGAACTCACAAGTAAAACATACACCTGGTAAACACGTATCGGCCAACGTTTTCCGGGCGGATGACGCTATGTGCACACAAGGTCATAAAATAGCGGAAAGCATTACAGATAACGGTCTTTAAGTAGTTACAAGTATCGCAACGACGGAAGAAAACGTGTGCTGCTGATTGTACAAATCCTTTCTTACGAAACAGACGTGCGAAGTGTGAAGAAACAGACATTCCATATGGAACGTTAATTTCTGAGACTCAATAGTAAGAAATAACTGTGAACATGTGCTCACTAGGTGACTCATAAAATAAATTTGAACTCGACATTCACCCCACGAAACAGAAGTTAGACGTGCTTCAACTAGAGGACAAATGGAGTGAGTAAGAGGTGTTAATGTTCACTTTCTTGGAACTGTTGACATGCACCTGTTGTCAGAGGTGCAAGCGGAATAGGCGGAAATACTTGCGAGTTAGAAATCATACATAGGTTACAGTCGTGTGGAACAGAAAATAGTGAGTCCTATACAGAACTCATAAAGACAATTTCCATGTTCAATAGGTTTATACACCAACATAGCCGTAAGGGTAGATTTGTCCTTGTCCACGCCATGAAGGCATAAGGGGAGAAGAGATGTAGCTCCACCAGTTTTGAACCTTAGAGATGGAGGCGAGTGTTCAACATCACACCCCGGCCGCTTTACCCCTAAAAAAGAACATCGGTAAACATTGAATAGCAGACTGGGTGCAACCCGGGATTCGTCACGATGTTACGGAGAAGAAAAAAATTTCCCTGCCGGGATTCGAACCCCGGACCGTCCAACCCATATAGACTAATCGCTACACAGAACTCGCTATGCCGGCTTTCCAATATCTCTGTTAGCATTACTATTGTTAATTTCTTGTATTAATTACTGAGATATTTATGCTCTAAATATGTCAACCATAACCTCTAAATTATTTATCGATACCATAGTAAGTTTCAGAATAACATTTCATACTTAATATATAGGTATACTTGTGTTTATGAAATATGGGGGCCTCAGACTCCTGGAGTCCTCAGGGCATGTCCAGACCTGTAATGGGATTGTTGTACCTTTAACCTGTGTTTAGGATCTACCTTGTTACTATGCGTTACTATGGCAAGCACATTTACTTGCCGGTAACCCGCCGCCGAGGCCTGGATTCTATCCCAGACAAGTCTATGTAGGATAAATTTTCATTTATTTTTAAATGTTATTCGTAATACACAACCTTAGCACCGTAACGTGACACTAGGGTTGCTCACTCCTCAAATGTTTGCACGTCCTCCGCGTTATTGTTATTAACTGCAGGAAGTTAGAAACAACAGCGTTGCAGTCGGCCAGCTGGTTCAACACTATAGACAACGTGATGTTCCATAAACACACTGTCTTCCCTGTCAAGAAGGAAGCAGATCCATGTTTCAAGTTTCATGTTCCATACAGTCAAGAAATTAGTCAGACGTCAACTCCCTTATTCTTATTTAAATGACGTTCTTAATCAATCAAATCTCATAGAATCAACATTTAGAAAAACTGGTGAAAAACGAATAGAAAATGATTTGAAGGAAAAGATAATGACCGAATTTCAGATATTATCCGGCATTTTGCCAGGGGGAAATAAGAAAACAGTCAAAATATCAGATCTCAGGGTCGAGATTTAAACCGAGGAAGTGTCAAATGGCAGTCTGCTCCGTGAAACTTTGGGCACAACACGACAGTGGCGGTCTAAACAGGATACTTTGAAGTTGTGCACAGCGGTATTGCTTAGGATTCAGGTCATCCGGGTTGTTATGCTGTGTCGCTGGGCGTTTCCCTGCGTTTTGATGAAAGAAAGGCCTTCATTTTCAACCCTTGAAGACGTAGTCAAGACGTTCTTTCGAAATGTCTGGAAACACCGAGCGATACAGCATAACATTCCAGTCAACCCGAATACATACTTCAGATCCTTTACAAAAAAATTAAGTAATTGTTAAACAAATGTACAAGACAAAGAATATGATAAGAATACGAGGCTTTGTGAGTTAGGCTTTGAAACTGTTGGTTGGCTCAGTCTTATCTTTCGCACATAATCTTTAAGAGAATATAAACGCAAGAAAGAAACCCTTACAGTATTACCGAACTGAGTTTCATACATCTGAACGCGTGTAAAATATACTCCATGAAGAGTTTAATTTGAAACATGCACCGTGGAAAGCCACTTACAATGCCTATTATTACATCGAACATAATGGGGAGCGGTTATGGCGCGGAGTGCATGTATGGTGACAGCAGCAACATGGTGCATGATTTCACTTCAGAGTTTATGTTTCTATGAAATAATGTGAAATGCCAACTTGATGCAACAAGGTAATTTTATGGATGTATTCTTAGCTCGACATGTTTCGGGTACATACGCCCATCATCAGGAGCATTAGATGATGAATTGCAGCATATGGTTTTCTGCACTGGGTTTTTGGGTGGGTGGTGGTCTTGAGAGCGGCTGTGTAGGTCGTGTGTACGGTGCGGATGGTGCACGGCACCATCCGCACCATCCGCACCCATCCAAAAACTCGGTGCAGAAAACCATATGCTGCAACTCAACATCTAATGCTCCTGATGATGGGCGTATGTACCCGAAACATGTCGAGCTAAGAATACATCAATAAAATTACCTTGTT
>Ga0131853_10002599_pt1 | contig 32267 bp, 31 predicted proteins | sample TergutLab28metaG_FD_92764 | JGI IMG/M metagenome (GOLD analysis project Ga0131853, IMG submission 92764) | Labiotermes labralis P1 segment gut microbial communities from Petit-Saut dam, French Guiana - Lab288 P1 (version 2) (version 2) | ecosystem: Host-associated > Arthropoda: Insects >... | reverse complement strand
TCGTCATCTGGCAAGGCGGCAAGCGAGCACCGCAGGCCTAGCGTATATAAATACGTGGCCGAGGAGCGCAGCGCAGCCAACGCAGCCAGAGGGGGAATAGACAAGCGAACGCCCACATAGCTCAGAAGGTAGAGCACTTCCTTGGTAAGGAAGAGGTCACCGGTTCAAGTCCGGTTGTGGGCTCCAGTCAAGTTTTTAACGCAGGATATTCGTCATCTGGCAAGGCGGCAAGCGAGCACCGCAGGCCTAGCGTATATAAATACGTGGCCGAGGAGCGCAGCGCAGCCAACGCGGCCAGATGGGGAATAGACAAGTTAAAAGGGCGGTGTAGCTCAGTTGGTCAGAGCACACGGTTCATACCCGTGGCGTCACTGGTTCAAATCCAGTCACCGCTACCAAGAAACATTGCGCGCGCAGGCGCGCTCAATTGATGCATAGGGCATCAACAATAGCGCGTTATGCGCCTGATTAAGGAGGATAAAGAATGGCAAAAGCAAAGTTTGAAAGAACAAAACCACACGTAAACATCGGCACCATTGGCCATGTCGACCACGGCAAGACAACCCTGACTGCCGCCATCTCAAAGACTCTGTCTAGCAAGGGTCTGGCCGACTTCACCAGCTTTGATCAGATTGACAAGGCTCCGGAGGAAAAAGAGCGTGGTATCACCATCTCTATCGCCCATATTGAGTATGAGTCTGAGCAGCGTCACTATGCACATGTTGACTGCCCGGGCCATGCTGACTACGTAAAGAACATGATCACCGGTGCTGCCCAGATGGATGGCGCCATTTTGGTTATCGCCGCAAGCGACGGCCCTATGGCCCAGACTCGCGAGCACATCCTGCTTGCAAACCAGGTAGGCGTTGACTATATCGTCGTCTTCCTCAACAAGTGCGACATGGTTGATGACGAGGAACTGCTTGAGCTCGTAGAGATGGAAGTACGTGAGCTTCTCTCAAACTACGGCTTCCCTGGCGATGACACCCCCATCATCCGCGGCTCTGCACTCAAGGCTCTTGAGGGCGACGAAGAGGCTCAAAAGGCAATTTGGGAGCTTATCGCCGCTGTTGATGACTTTATTCCCACCCCCGCTCGTGACAACGAGAAGCCCTTCTTGATGGCTGTTGAGGATGTCTTTACCATCACCGGTCGCGGCACCGTAGCCACCGGGCGTATTGAGCGCGGCATCATCAACGTCAATGAAAATGTTGAGATCATCGGCATTAGAGAAACACAGAAAACGGTTTGCACCGGCGTTGAGATGTTCCGCAAGATTCTTGACACCGGCGAGGCCGGCGACAACGTGGGCATTTTGCTCCGCGGCATCAAGCGCGAGGAAATCGTCCGTGGCCAGGTGCTCTGCAAGCCGGGTAGCGTAACCCCGCACACCAAGTTTGAGGGTCAGGTCTACATCCTTACCAAGGAAGAGGGCGGCCGCCATACGCCGTTCTTTGATGGTTATCGTCCGCAGTTCTACTTCCGCACCACCGATGTGACCGGCGTTGCCCACCTGCCTACTGGCACCGAGATGATCATGCCTGGCGATAACGTTCTTATCACCGGCGAGCTCATCAACCCCATCGCTATGGAAGAGGGCCTGCGCTTTGCTATCCGTGAGGGTGGCCGCACCGTTGGCTCCGGGCGAGTAACCAAGATTCTCGCGTAGTATTTGTATCTGCTTGCCGAGCGGCTGCCATGCGGCTGCTCGGCAATATGCGCCCCAGGACTGATTATCCCCTGTAATAAGAGTAGGTCAGCCATGTGCGCATCCGCGCCGAGTATAAGGCGTGGCACAAGATGAACATGGCATAGGAGGTTCCATGCGAACATTAGTGACGCTTGCTTGTGAGCAATGCAAGCGCCGAAACTATACAACCAAGAAGAACAAACAAAGTAACCCTGAGCGCATCGAGTACAAAAAGTACTGCAAATGGTGTAAAACCCACACCGTGCACAAGGAAACCAGGTAATAGGCACAGGCCAGTAGCTCCAATTGGTAGAGCGGCGGTCTCCAAAACCGTTTGTTGGGGGTTCGAGTCCCTCCTGGCCTGCCAGTTTTTTACCCTAACCACGCAAACCTGATTGACAGGAAGATAATGGCTAAGAAAAAAAAGAGAAAAGCCAATAAACCTAAGCCCGCAGCAGCTCCTTCAACCGACAAGCTCGCCAAGGATAAGGCTGAGTTTGAGGCATCGGTAGAGGCTGAAAAAGAAAAGTCTGCAAAAGAAAAAGCGGCAAAGGAAAAAGCTGCATCTACTTCTAAGAAGGAGGCCAAGGTCTCCGACAAGGATCAAGATAAAGAAAAGGGCAAGGATAAAGGCAAGACTGTTGTTAAGTCCCAGGCGCGAGCCAAGGATCCTGTGAAGGCTCAAAAGAAGCCTAATATCTTCCGCCGCTTTTTTAACTACCTTAAGCAGGTTAGGCTTGAGATAAAGAGAACCACTTGGCCTACCGGCAACGAAGTAGTCAACATGTCTATCATCGTCTTTGTAGCGCTGCTGTTCTTTGGCACCTTCATCTTTCTCATCGACCTGGCTCTGGTTGAGCTTCTTGCTCTCTACGGGCACCTTATTCCCACGGCAGAGGTTGATATAATTTCGGGGCTCGATGAGCTGCCTGATTTTGAGGAGCTTGGAGATTCAGATCTTGGAGAGGCAGGCGCTGCAGCAATCAAGCTTTTCAAAGGCCTGGACTTTTCTGGCATTAAAGCGTTCTTTGGTGGTGAATAAGCACCGTGGCAAGAAAATGGTACGTGCTGCATACATATAGCGGCTACGAGAACAAGGTAAAACGCAATATCCAACACCGCGTTGAAGCTTTGGGAGCCCACGGCAAGATTTTTGATATCCAGATTCCCTCAGAAGAGGTTGTGGAGATCAAGGACGGCGGCCGCAGGGTAACCAGCGACAAGAAGATTTTCCCGGGTTATGTGCTGGTGCGCATGGAGCTTGACGATGCTTCTTGGAACGTAGTGCGCAATACCCCTGGTGTTACCGGCTTTGTAGGCGCCCAGGGTAAGCCCTCGCCGCTCAGCCGCGAGGAATACAACAAAATCATGAAACACACCGACCCCGCCGCTCCCAAGAAGACCTCCTCAAGCCTCAGTGTAGGCATGAGCGTCAAGGTTATCTCTGGAGCCCTGGCCGAGTTTGACGGAACCATTTCTGAGGTCAACCCCGAGGCAGGCAAGGTCAAGGTGCTCGTATCCATCTTTGGACGCGAGACACCCGTTGAGTTAAGCTACGACCAGGTTACTCGCCTGTAACCGTGAATGACTAGTGTCTTGCGCCTGCTAAGCGTCAAGAGCTTCTCACCAGTCAATAAAGAGAATACTAACCAGAAAGAGGAGTAAAGATGCCTCCAAAAAAACCAGTAGCTGGTTTCATTAAGCTTCAGATTCCGGCAGGAAGCGCCACGCCAGCCCCGCCCGTAGGCCCCGCCCTGGGTGCCAAGGGTGTTAACATCATGCAGTTTTGCCAGGCCTTCAATGCGGCCACGCAAGACAAGGGAAACACTATCATCCCGGTTGAGATTACCGTTTACGAGGATAAGTCCTTTGACTTTGTCACCAAGACTCCTCCCGCTGCCGTCCTCATCAAAGAGGCTTTGGGCCTGGAGAGTGGCTCCGGCGAGCCGCACATGGACAAAGTAGGAACTCTCTCAAAAGAGCAACTGCGCTCTATTGCAGAGATTAAAATGCCCGACCTCAACGCCAACGATGTTGATGCTGCCATGAAGGTGGTAAGAGGCACTGCCCGCTCGATGGGCGTGAAAGTTGAAGGCTTTGTTGAGACCGGTGTGTATAAGACCAAGAAGAAAGTTGTTGTCTTTGAGCAGCCCAAGTCTGACGAGGCAGAAGATGCAGCAGCAGATGCCGAAGAGGCTGCCGAAGCCTCAGAGTAAATGTTTAATGTGGGAGAGTCGGCATGACTCATAACACCACGACCCTACGAGAGAGGACCAATCATGCCAAAAATAACCAAAGCACGCCAAGTCCAAGTTGAGAAATTCGACAAAACCAAAAACTACACACCCTTGGCGGCAGTTCGTCTGGTTCAAGACGCTGCCAGTGCAAAATTCGACGAGACCGTTGAAGTGCACATCCGCCTGGGAATCGACACCCGCCAGGCTGACCAGCAGGTACGCGGCTCCATCTCGCTTCCTAACGGCATTGGCAAAGACGTACGCGTAGCAGTCTTTGCCGAGAGCGATAAAGCCCGCGAGGCCGAAGAGGCAGGCGCCGACATCGTGGGCTCTGATGATCTGGTAGCACAGATTCAAGGCGGCATGCTCGACTTTGACGCCACGGTAGCCACGCCTGACCAGATGAGCAAGGTCGGCAAGCTCGGTAAGATCCTCGGTACCCGCGGCCTCATGCCCAACCCCAAGCTGGGCACCGTCACCAACGACGTAGCCAAGATAGTCTCTGAGCTCAAGGCTGGTCGTGTTGAGTATCGCGCTGACCGCTACGGCATCTGCCATGTCCCCATCGGCAAGGTCTCCTTTGAGCCCGAGAAACTGGTGGAGAACTACGGCGCCCTCGTAGACGAGATCGTGCGCGTCAAGCCGGCCCCCGCAAAAGGCCGCTACCTCAAGTCCATCACTCTCGCCTCAACAATGGGCCCCGGCATCCCGGTAGATACCACCATAGTACGCAACTACTTCGTAGAAGAAGAACAAGCCTAACCCACGCTGGAACAGAGGTGGTACAGGAGGGACGGGGTTGGTGTACCACTTTTTGCTTCGGCAAAAAGTGGTACACCAACCCCGTCCCTCCTGTACCACCAACCGGGGACACCAACCCCGTCCCTCCTGTACCGCAAGATTACTTGCGCTGGCGGTGGCATTGTACGCTTCCCGGCTGCAAATTATTGGGTACTGTACAAATGTGCTAGATGGGTATACAATTGACTCCTCGAACGCGGAGCATGGGTGAGTGCAATGCGGACGGTCTTTGAGTGTTTGTCTGAGGGGTGTCACACGTAGTATCACTCACCAGGGTGTTATCCATGAGCGCTTCGCGCGAGATGGGAATAGATGGTTGGCTAAAGGAGTGTTAGCCTCCATCATGTGGGAGTGGGAACAATGGCAGGCGAGATGATTCTTTTCTCAGCGTCCATTCTTGTTACTGGTGCCATAGCGTATTTACTGGGAAAAATACGAGACAGCAGTAAGGATGAACCGCGCCTCAAAAGCTTCTATTCTTTGGGAGTGGCAGCTCTTGTTTGGGTTGTGTTGAATGCGGTGACCGTGGTCATCAGCCCGGAGTTCTTTCCCTTTGTCTACACCGCCAAGGTGGTTTTTGTTTGCATCGTACCGTATTTAACGGTGTGGTTTCTCCTGAACTTTACCGAGTCAAAGCTCATTAATTCGCACTTGGTAACAGCCGTCCTTCTCCTGATACCGGTGATGGACATCATGTTTTTGGTCACCAATCCTCTTCACGGCCTTTACTTTGCAGCCTTTGCCTATCCCTTCTCGGTAAAAGGGCCGATTTTTGGGATTCACTATGCGTTTATCATCGCAGCCGGCCTGGCATCCTGTGTGATTCTCTTCAGGTACATATTCAAGAAATTCCAACACACGCCGTTGATTTTCTTCATGGGCATGGGGCTCTTGATACCTTTTGTCCTCAACGTTTTGTATTCTTTCAATCTCACCGGCTTCAATCACGATTTAACTCCACTGGGCTTTTTTATCACCATCGTTATCTTCTACTATTACTCTGGTATCTCGCGAGTAGAAACCACGCGGGAGCTCTCCGACGCGCTCACGGAGCTCACCAAGCTGCCGGCGATTTCTTCGGGCATTTTGGAAGATGCGGCTAGGGTCATCACAAAAAAGGGCTGCCTTGCGCTTGCCACCTGCCGCGTGGGCGTGTGGGTGACCAGTGGTGACGCTATGGTGTTCAAGTGCGTAGCTAACTACAACAGGGCTATTGAACAGTACGATCAACGAGATAACTTTGACCTGATGCACCGCCAGCAATATGCTGAGCGTCTCAAAACCGAGCGTCTGATAGTCATTAATGACATCAGCACCTCTGACTATTCCGAAAAGCTCTCGGATGATTTTGGGCGCTCCATCTGCTCAATGATGTACGCGCCGATACGCATAGGCGGGCAGCTGGCCGGCGTGGTGAGCATAGAGCAACACAAATGCCCCACCTTTGTTGAGAAACGCGAGTGGACTCAAGAAGAGCAGAACTTTGCGTCATCGCTCGCCGATTTGATGGCCCTTGCCCTGGAGAGCGCCGAGCGGCACACCCTCATGCGCAGAACCGAGACCATGATGAGCAATCTGCCCGGAGTGGTCTACCAGTGCCTCAACAATCCGCCGGAGAACACCTTTATCTTTGTGAGCGAAGGCAGCACCGCGCTGCTGGGGCACACTCCGGAAGAGCTGATAGGCAACAAGGCATTCAGGTTCTACGACATGGTGCACCCTGACGACATAGACCTGCTGGAGGAGCTCAGCGCCGCAACCCTGGGCCAGGGCAAGCCGCTTGAGACCACCTTCCGCATCATAATGAAAGACGGAACCGTCAAATGGATCTGGGAGCGAAGCCGTGTGATGGAGACCAAGCCGGACGGCTCGCCGGGGCTCATCGAGGGATTCTACACCGACATCACCGAACAGCGACGCCTTGAGGCCGCAGAGCTTGCCAATCAAGCCAAGACCGAGTTCCTCGCCAATATGAGCCATGAGATCCGCACGCCGATGAACGCCATCTTGGGCATGACCGACATCATCCTGCGGAACAACATCCCAAAGGATGCCGTAACTAACTATCTCGGCAGTATCAAAAACGCCGGAACCCAGCTGCTTGCCATCATCAATGACATCTTGGACTTCTCCAAAATCGAGGCGGGGGCAGTGGAGCTGATGCCGGAGAAATACAGTATCCACGAGATGATTGATGACATCGCCACCATTATCCACGTGCGCATGGGCGACAAACCACTTGATTTTATCGTGGATGATGACCCGGATCTGCCCTGCGAACTGATAGGCGACGCGCCCAGGATTAAGCAGATCTGCATCAACCTCCTCACCAACGCAGCCAAGTTTACCCAGGAGGGGCATGTTGTCTTCTCAATCAAAACGGAAAAGTGCGAAGAAAAAGACACCTGCAAACTCAAGGTGTTTGTGAGTGATACCGGCATAGGAATCAGAGACCAGGATTTACCGGCGCTGTTTGGTAGTTTCTCGCAGGTTGACACGCGCAAGAATCGGAGCATTGAAGGCACCGGGCTTGGCCTCGCAATCAGCAAGAACCTGGTGGAGCTGATGGACGGCGAGATTACGGTTGAAAGCGAGTATGGGGTAGGGAGCTGCTTCTCATTTTATGTTATGCAAAAGATGGAGTCTCAGCGCACAATGCCCAGACTCTCCTACAACGATCCTCACAAAGTGGCTGTTTGGACTGACAACAAAGTGCAGGCGCACGTGCTGCACGATAAGATAGTTGCCCTGGGGGCCCAGTGTGATCTCATCGACTCCCCTGATTTGGCAGAAGAGTACACGGAGATATTCTTTGACTCATATTATGCCCCGCGCATCTTGAATCATTCCTGCCCCAACACGCAGCTGATTTCTCTCTCTCATGGGCTGATGGATGTTGGAATAGTGATGCCGGATGAAAACCACTTCAGCATGCCGCTTACCAGCCCTCTGCTACTCAGGCTGCTGGGCGGCATGACTGATGTGCCGAGCAAAACAGTGGCGGGTGGCAATGAACCAGTGTTTAAGCTGCAGAATACACGGATATTGGTGGTTGATGACATTGATATCAATTTGATTATTGCCGAAGAAACGCTGCTTACTTTTGGCGGACGCGTGGATATCGCAGAAAGCGGCGCCAAAGCCATAGAAATGGTACAGCTCTACGATTACGACCTCATCTTCATGGATCACATGATGCCCGAGATGGACGGCGTAGACGTAACGAGATATATCCGCGCCCTGCCAGGCGAAAAGTACCAAAAACTGCCCATCGTTGCCCTGACCGCCAACGTAGTAGGCGACGTGCGCAACCTATTCATCGAATGCGGCATGAGCGACTTTCTCTCAAAGCCCCTAGTACACACAGAAATAGAACGAGTCCTCAGAGAATGGATACCCAAAGAAAAACTCAGCATTCTGCAACCCGCATAACAACCGCAAGCCACATCTGCGGGGATGGTTTCCTCATTGCCCACCGGAAACCATCCCCGCTACTCATGCTCCTCTCAACCTAAGGGTTCGCACTGCGTTCCCCTGTCAGATTGCGCTCTTTATTGATAAAACCGAGCTTCGTATTCTTCGCGGGTCATGTTGGCCTCAAAGCCCAGGGCAACGGTGCCGGGGCCTACGTGGGCACCAATTACTGGGCCAATCAAGGTAATCTGCACCTCGTTTACCTTGACGGCTTCTCTGACCAGCTCAGAAAGCCTGAGGGCATCATCTTCACAATCGGCATGGCTGATGACCACGGTCTCAACGGTGGCATCGGGGGAGATGCCTTTCATGAATCGATCTACCAGCAGTTTAAGGGCGGCTTCTCTACCGCGGGTCTTATCCTTGAGCGCGAGGGTTCCATCGGGCTGAAGGTTGAGCACAGGTTTAATCTTAAGAAGTGAGCCGCTTACGGCGGAAATCATGCTGAGGCGTCCGCCTCTGTGAAGGTACATGAGGTCGTCAACGGTGAAGAAACCGAGGAGCGTGTGCTTTTTCTCCTCAAGCCAGGCTGCGGTTTGCTCGGCTGATAAGCCCTCCGCACGTTTCTTGACAGCCTGCTGGGCCAGCAGCGAATTCAGCACGGTGGCGGATATGCTGTCAATTGGGTAGATTTGGCAGTCCGGGTGCTGCTGCTTCACTTGCTCCAGCGCAACCAGCGCACTTTGGTACGTTGCCGAGAGCGGGGCGCTGAGAATTATGAACAGCGCGCTTTTGCCTTGCTCGGCAAGTTCGGTGAAGCACTGTGCAAAGACACTTGAATTAATCAGCGAGGTCTTGGCCTCGCCTCCGTTTCTCAGCGCATCGTAATAATCCTTGCTGGATATCTCCTGCCAGTATCCCCCTTTGTGCTCCACCTCATTGAGTGAAAATGGTATGGGCAGCACCTCAATGCCGTGTTCTTCAAGATATTCCTGGGGCAGGTCACAGCTTGTGTCAACAAAGATACTAAATGGCTCCATAATGTTTGAGAAACCCTTCTTCTGGTTACTAGTATTAACTGTCCCACTTTCTACGAGGACTGTACGGCATTGTACGTCACCCAGGGCTGTCTTGACAAATAATCAGCAACTGGGATAATTCTCTCTTGCGTTATCAATTGAATATTCGCTACCCGAGACAGCCGGTGCTCCTAGAGCCTAAATGGAAAACTCCAGCCCGCCGAGGTGGTCAAAAGCTCTGATGAAATCATCAAACGCCTCTGGCCCTCCTACTTGGTAGCGAGGGTCGTTTTATTGAGAAAAGAGGCAGGAGGTGAAATATGCCAAATCAAGAGAAAGTCAAGATTGTTGATCAGATCAAGCAGGACCTCACAGACAGCACTGCTGTATGGGTAGTGGACTACCGTGGTCTCAGCGTAAAGCAGGCCGAGGATCTGCGCCGAAAGATTGCAGCAGAAGGTGCTCAGTACAAGATTTACAAGAACACCTTTACTATCAGGGCCTTGCAAGACCTGGAGCTCCCTGAAATGGGAAGCATCCTTGAAGGCCCCAGTGGATTTGTCTTTACCGGCGAAGATCCGGTGGCAGCGGCAAAGATACTCAAACAGTTTGCCAAGGAAAACAAGCAGCTCTCCGTTAAGGGCGGGCTCTTTGAAGGCAAGGTTCTGAGCGACAAGGAGGTCATAGCCGTAGCTGACATGCCGAGCCGCGAAGAGCTCATAGGTCAGGTTATTGGAATGCTCTCTAATCCGTTGCACGAAGTGGTTGCAACCCTCGATGCCAGCAACGTTATTTACGGACTGCTGGACGCTATTGAAGAAAAGGCGGCATAAAGCCGCAACTGCGGCTTTATGCCGCCCTGCGCGTTCGGCGTAGCCGGATGTTGCAAGACCTAGTAACAACCTCATGCCGCCCTGCGCGTTCGCCAAAGGCGCATGTTGCAGGACCTAGATACAACAACTATGAGCGAGATTATCTCGCAGAAAACGAAAGGAGCCACAAATGGCTGACATCAAGAAACTTGCCGAGGAGCTCACCAGCCTCTCCGTGCTCGAAGTAAAAGAACTCAAGGATTTTCTCAAAGAGGAGTATGGTCTTGAAGCCGCCGCTCCCGTAGCTATGGCAGCCGCAGGTGCCCCCGCCGCCGCCGCAGAAGAGGCCGAGGAAAAGACCTCCTTTGACGTAGTGCTCGAAGGCTTTGGTGATGCCAAGATCGCCGTAATCAAAGCCGTCCGCGAGCTCACCGGTCTGGGACTCAAAGAGGCCAAGGATGCCGTTGAAGCAGCACCCAAGCCCATCCTCCAAGGAGTCGACAAGGCCAAGGCTGAAGAGGCCAAGGAAAAGATCAACGCCGCAGGCGGCGTAGCCACGCTGGCATAATCTGCGCAACACCCAAGCACTCAAAACAAAACCGGGCTTACAGAATACTCTTCTAAAGCCCGGTTTTAATATGTCAAGGGACTAAGGTGTAATGGGGATGTCTATTTTGCGCCTAATGGTCTCAAGTTACACCACTATGTTATGTGTCACCCGCGTGACCCCCGCGTGACCCCCGCGTGACACCCGCATGACACCCGCGGAGCGCGTTTTTCCCGTTTCTCACACCCTCCCCTTATCCTTTTGGTAATTACCCGTGGCATGGAATCGGGAGTTCGTGTGACAAATGCAGCCAAATGTACGGTTTTTAGTCAATAACTGGGGCAGAACGAGCAATAGCAGGCCGATTCAGGTGAATAATCGTACATTTGGCTGCATTTGTCACACGAACTGCTAGGATGATACCGTGGGCCTACTTCTCTCTCGGGTGGCACTCTGAGGGCAGGAGGGACGGGGCTTGGTGCCCCACTCCATTAATATAAAGAATTGAGCAAGTGAACAAGGACGGGACTTAATGTCAGATTATTACGTAAGGTTAATCCCAGAGGAACCAAGCTACGTTTTGGGCGAGCAGTTAATCAATACCATCAAGAGTCTTACCTGGTATAGAGATAATACGACAATCACTGTAAATGAGAGCATTCAATTTGCAGATGCGGGGGAGAATTTCGAGCGCGTTTTATGCCCCTTTTGTAAGACTGATTTAATCGACTGGTGGAAAGACGCAATGGATGAAGCCTATTCAATGGTAGCTGGATTTACGTGCCTGGACACAATCACACCATGTTGTCAAAAAGACACAAGCTTACACAACCTTGACTATCATTTTCCGCAAGGCTTCTTTACTTCTCTGATTGAAATGGAGTCTTATTGTTACAAGGGCGTTTTTCAAGTTCCTCAAGAGCTCGATATAAACGAGATTTGCCAAGAGCTTTACGAAATCACAAGCTCAAAGTGGAGAATTATCAGAGCATATTATTGAACAGGTTAAGAGTGGACTAAGGATTTAACCGGTATGAGTAAAAATAACACTGAAGGCTCTGTGGCAATATGGCTAGGAACCTTCAAAACCGAAGAAGAGCTATTTCAATATATGAAAATCCATTATGAGCATGATGATGAGAGAAGCATAGATTCCCAGTTTGAAAAAGACTTTGGGCTAGAGTACTACGACAGAGATCTAGTGGAGTTTTCAAGAAACGCAAACGAAGAAAACACCTTAAAAGACCTGCTCAAGGGAGCCTCTTACTTAGAATCATACATTGAATCTATCGATGATGATGCACCAGTGGAGCACAACGTAATCATTAGGATTTATGATTATGAATATGCAGGGGAGAGAGCAGCGGCAGAGTGGGAGGGGAATAGCCTCTCCTTTTTTCGGAACATTGAATACACCAAGAGTGTAGACTTGAGTTGGATGGGCCTATAATCCGGTTTTGTAAACCATTTGGCTTCTTGGGAGGCATTTGATGAACGAGAAGAAAACTCTAAGGCAGACTTACGGTCTGGACGACGATGAATCAAGGTTTGGCTCATCGCTTATCACTTGGTACAACAATGTTATCGACAAAAATGAAGAGGAGCTGAATGCCGCTGACGTGCAGAGGATGCTTCGCCAAGATATCCTGAGGGAGGTGGCCATAGAAAGGGCAATTGACTTGTTTCTTGCTAACCCTCGTGACGGAGGAATGTGGGACGGAGATCTACTCTCAACCCTGGTGACCTGTGGCCATGATTTTGCTGATTGCCCTCAAAAGAATTCGCTCATTTCTGTCATAAATGAACTGGAAAACGAAACGTCTGACTTTGATTGGTGCCTTGAAGACGACAGAGAGCTTTTTAGAAAGAACCTCGAAGCGCTAAAGAGGCATCTTGATTAGCTTGACGAGGGGACACACCATGCGCCCCCTTGTCAGGATCAAATTCATGTGCTCTAATGCCACTTTTTACAACAAAAAAGTGGCATACAAGTTCACTTTGAGTGAGAATATCCTTAATTACCTGCAGACTCTGAAGGCTCATGGCCTTGAGACGTTCTATTGGACGCCAGGCACTTCCTCGCAAAACGAAGTCGAATTCGTTACGCAAAACCGCCGAGGCGAAGTGGTGCCTATCGAGGTAAAATCCGGCGACAACGTGAGCTCAGCCAGCTTGAGCAAGTATCAAAAGAGGAGTAATGCCCCTGTTGCGATTCGCATTTCAACAAGAAATCTTGGTTTTGAGAACAGTATTCTGAGCGTTCCTCTTTATGCTGCATTCTGCATAGATGAACAATCGATAACCTGGCCGGCTTGTTAAGGAGGAGCGACATAGAAATCATCAAAGAGCTCTAACCTGAAAATACTTGATGAGTGCCCACAGTGGCGCTGACAAGGGACGAAAAAGAGCCCCTTTTTAGAGGAAGAAAGGCTGGGCATGCGCAGTGGCAGCAAAATACCAAATAAAATTCTGGTTTGAGCACGGCGGCTTTTGCCTTTGGAGTGCAAACGATGCCGCAAGAGAAAAATTTGGCTATCCTATTCAGAATAAGAAATTGCCGATTTCCAAAGCGCTTGTGAGCGGGTTAGATACCCTAGAAGCCGAGTATGCAACGTTTCTTGATTGGGATTATCCACCAAATCCTTCTCCGTGGACCTATGAACAAAAGGTCAACTTTCTTAGAATGAGCAACTGGGCGTTTCAAAGACTCTGCGCAGAGCTTGGAGACGATTTTGAAGTGATCAATGAGGTTGAGAGTTCATTAGAAATGACAAGGCCAGCGGTGGATTTGTAAAGGAGCTTGCTAATATAAGCAAGAATAACACTGAGGGCTCTGTAGAGCCTGACAGGGGATGTTTAGGAATGTTTGGCGGAGATGCGTGCGAATCGAACACACCAAAGACGCTCTGCACGCCTCACAACGGCTTTGAAGGCCGCGGGCCCCACCAGGAGCCATCCATCTCCATCAGCTATTATACTTACTGGGTAGCCAATACCCTTAAATCTTCTTTGCGTTTCGTTAGACGGCAGGCATCAAAATGCTCAAGGAGCGGAATGGCGTGCTTTCTGCTCACCCCCATGACCTCTTTGAGCTCTGCTGCGCTTGCTGAACCGCGCGCTGTCAGGAAGTCCCTGACCTGGGTCACCAGAGTATTGTAAGCTTGCTTATCGTAGTAAAAATCCTTGCTGACGCGCTCTACCTTGCCCTCAGCTTCCAGGGAGGCCAAAGCGCGCCGGGCAACGTTGGTGTCAAGTTTTGACTCGGCAATCAGCTCGGTCACGGCCGGAGGCGCAGCTTGAGCTCTCTCAAGGAGAGAGAGCAGTGTGTTGGAGGCCTGCTCGTCTATCCCGCTGATACGCGAGCGCGAATTGGGATGGCTCACCACACCCTTTGACTCAATGAGCAGCCCCTTTTGCTCGGCCGTATTGAGTAGGGCATCAAAGGCACCGGCATCAAGGGCAGTAGGAAACTGCTGCATAAGAGCGCGCTTAGCCATGCCAGCGAGCTCAGGGTTATCGCTGTGGAAGGTCAAGAGCAGGGTTTCAAGTTTCTGTAAAAACCTCTTAAGGAGAGGCGCGTGGATATACCAATCCACACCCTGCGCTGCACCCAGTTTACTCACCGCTCCCTGTGAAATGAGAGAGGCAAGCGCATCACTGGTGGTGTTTAAGTCTATCTCCAGTGCCCGAGAAAGCTCCGGGGCTGTAAACGGCAGGGTTCTGAGAGCCACCGCGGAAGCGATAATCTGAGCCTCGTCCGCGCTTTCAAGCGCCGAGAGAAACACCGCTTCGTCCTTGGACAAAACGGTTCTCCTCCTTGGATGAGCAAAGAGGATAGAGCCGCCACCCAACAAAATCTGAGGAGACCGCAAGCGCACGATGAATCGATCATTGCGGGCAACGGCCAGGGGCTCATCAAGGCGAATTTGAACCCAGGCCTTCTCGCCGGGTAGCAGGTCTTGTGACTCATGGGGACGGGGAAAGTGACTCATTTTCTTCGAAAATGAGTCACTTTCCCCGTCCCCATGAGTCATCATGAGCAAGCGGCCAAAGACCTCGCGTGTGCCGTGGGCAACCCTTATCTGCAGGCCGCTTTCAAGTGGCTTGGCCTTGCCGAGCACGTCAAGAAAGTGAAACGACGCATCAAACCTGTCGGTAGATTCAATCGAATCCGGGGCAACCAAAAAGCTGCCAGGCTTCACCTGATCAACCGATACGGCATTGAGATTGAGGGCAACTCTATTGCCTGCAAATGCCACATCTTGCGGTTGGTCATGAATCTGAACCTCGCGTACACGGGCACGCCTGTTGCCGGGCAAAATCAACACCTCGTCGCCTGCAGCAACAGAGCCGCTCCACAGGGTTCCCGTCACCACGGTGCCGCTTCCCTTGATGCTAAACGCTCTGTCTACTGGCAGCCTGAACACAGCACCGCGGCTTCGCTTGCGGTGCATGCTGGCCATGTGTGCAATTGCGCCTTTGAGTTCAGGCAGCCCTGCGCCGGTCTTGCTTGAGGTGGCCAGGATAGGAGCCTTGGAAAAGGGGGTCTCAGCCAGCCTCTGCCTGATCTCCTCTGAGACAAAAGCAAGCCAGTCCTCATCAGCCAGGTCCGTCTTGGTAAGCGCCACAATGCACGACTCAACTCCCAGCAGTTGCAAAATTGCAAGATGCTCCTCGGTTTGAGGCATAATGCCGTCATCGGCAGCTATGCAGAGCAGAGCCAGGTCAATGCCGGTGGCGCCAGAGATCATCTGCTTGATAAAGTGCTCGTGGCCGGGCACGTCTACGATGCTCAGAGTAGTCTCGTCAGGCAAATGCAGCTCAGCAAACCCAATCTCAATGGTGATGCCGCGCCGCTTCTCTTCAAGCAGCCGGTCTGGGTCGGTGCCTGTGAGAGCGTAAACGAGGGCGGACTTGCCATGATCTATATGCCCGGCAGTGCCAAGGGTCAAGTGAAGTTTTTCACTCATGACAACTCAAGGTGACTCATGGGGACGGGGAAAGTGACTCGTTTTCTCCAAAAACGAGTCACTTTCCCCGTCCCCATGAGTCACCTTCTCGGAAAAATAAGCCGTGAGGGCTTCAACAATCTCACCCATCTCATCGGAAGACATCAGAGTCCGGGGGTCGCAGAGTAGGCAATCCTTTTTAATGCGGCAGATGATAGGAGTCCTCCAATCAGACACCAGGAATCTCTCGCACTCTAAAGCGCTACCCTGCAAAAACTCAACGCAAACCGCATACGAGGGAATCTCGCTGGTAGGCAAGGAGCCGCCCCCGGCCTGCGCGCTCTCCGCGATAACTGAGAGCTTAACCAAGGCTTCATTAGGGGCCAAGGCAACAAAGGCCTCTTCTAGCAAGGTGCATAAACGCTCGGCCTGCTGCTTAACCTCGCCCTTGGGCATGGTCAGCATGCGAAGGGTGGGAATAGTCTGCAGCGCCTTTTCTCTGTCCAAGTAAAGCCGCAGCGTGGCCTCCAAAGCCGCAAGGGAAAGCTTGTCGAGGCGCAGTGCCCTGGCAAGAGGGGAGCGCTTCAGACGCTCTACGTGCTGCTTTTTACCAACGATGATGCCGGCCTGTGGCCCGCCCAACAGCTTGTCGCCAGAAAACGAGACGAGGTCTGCGCCAGCCTGCAGTGACTCAGAGATGGTGGACTCGCCGCTGGTTAAAAGCCCAAGATCAAGCAACACGCCCGAGCCCTGGTCCTCATACACCAAGAGCTCATCAGGTAAATCTTGGCCGGGCGAGCCTGAATCAGGCGAGCTTGGCTTGGGGGTACCCTCTTCACCAGCCCGAGACCTCGATGCCAATGCCTCATCCACCAGCGCCCGCAACTCCGAGACACCTACCTCCTCGGTAAAGCCCACCATCTTAAAGTTAGACTGGTGCACTTTGAGCAAAAGTGAGGTCTTGGGGCTCAGGGCAGCCTGATAGTCCAAAACATGGGTTTTATTGGTAGTGCCCACCTCAATTAACTTTGCCTGAGAAAGCCGCATGATGTCCGGAACACGAAAGGAGCCGCCAATCTCAACCAGCTCACCGCGCGACACAATCACCTCGCGCCCCTGCGCAAACTCGTGAAGAATCATCATCACCGCTGCGGCATTGTTATTGACAGCCAACGCGGCCTCGGCTCCGGTAAGGGCGCAAAGCAACTCCTCATAATGGCTGTGCCTTGAGCCGCGCGCCATAACCACCGTGTCATACTCAAGCGTGGAGTACGAGGCGGCAACCTCCTGCATAGCCAACTGCGCCTCGGGGGCCAGCACACTTCTCCCCAAATTGGTATGAATAATGATGCCGGAGACATTGATCACCCTGCAAAGCGAGGTGCGATAAAAGCGCCCCAGCAGCTCAGAAAAGCGCAGAGCAACTGACTCCAGGATAGCTGCCTCCAAGTCAACTGCCTCCAGGTCAACCCCTTCCAGGTCAACCCCCTCCAGTTTAAACCCCGGGTCTCTGCCCTCAAGAATACCCTTGCGCAAATCAGCAACCGCCTTGCGCGCACACAAAACCACCAGGTAGCGGGGGGAGTCCTTACCCAGCCCCTGCTTTTCCAAGTAAATGAGCACCTCGTCAATTTGAGGAAGTGACCTGAGAAAGCTCTGCTTATTGACTTCTTTCATAAACGAGAATCCATTCGTTATGGTGACCAGGGCAATGAGGGAATGCCTTGGTGCAGAAAAAGTACCAACTAGAAGAATAACCTGTCTCTACACTACTTTCAACAAAACAGAATGCGAGCGATTACTGCGCCAAGGGGGCGGCCCGCATTGCGCCAAGGGAGGGGCGATCCGGTTTTCACGGAAAAATGAGGTTTTCTCTTGCACTCCATCACAGTATTGTGATAAAGTATCACAGCAAGTATTTATCCAACTTGAAAGCTGCCGGGAGGCGGCGATGAAGCAAGGTAGGAATAGAGCTGTGATACCGGTAACCCCACGTGGTTTTAAGGACGTATTGCCAGGAGAGGCGCGCTGGCGCGAGTCCATCATTTCAAAGACGCGCAAAACTCTGGCGCTCTGGGGATACGCCCCCATAGAGACACCAACGCTAGAGGTGCTTGAGGTTTTGGAGCAGGGAGGCACGCTCACCTCAACCCCCTTCAGGCTGTTTGACACCGATAACGAACTCCTGGTGCTCAGGCCCGATGTAACCCTGCAGGTTGCACGCATGGCAGCCTCGCGCCTGAAAAAGGAGGACCTGCCCCTGCGCCTGCGCTACGTAGAGCGCATCTATCGCGAGGAAGAAAGCCAAAGAGGGCTCTCCAGGCAACTCACCCAGATAGGCGTAGAGGCCATCGGCTTTTCCGGCATGTATGCCGATGCCGAGATGGTCCTGCTTTTGGTGGACACCCTCAGGGCCGCAGGCCTCACCGACTTTACCATTGCGCTTGGCACGGTGGGCGTTTTGCGCGAGCTGCTGGAGCTCTGCGTAGAAAGCAAGGCAGTAGATGAGGCCTGGAGCGCCGAGCTCATCAAGGCCTTTCACGCAGGTAACTACGTGGCCATTGAGCAACTGACCAACGCCCCGGGCCTTGATGCCCGCTACGTGGAGATACTGCGCGTCCTGCCCACTATCAGCGGCAAGTCAGAGGCTGTTGAAAGGGTGAGGAAGATGGTGGCACCGCTTGGCATTGTAAACGGCCTGGAGCAGCTGTATGACACCTACACCATCATTGAAGGCGCAGGGCTGGCGCCACAGGTAAACATAGACTTTTCTGTGGTGAGCGCTTTTGACTACTACACCGGTCTGGTGATTGAGGCCTACGCGCCCGGCCTGGGCAAAGCGCTTGGCAGCGGTGGCAGGTACGACCGCATGCTGGAGGGCTTTGGCATCAGCGCACCGGCTGCCGGTTTTGCCGTGAGCCTTGAAAGCATTATGCAAGCCCTGCTCAACGAGGACGCAGCCGAGCAACAAGAAGATACCTCTGACACGCTTACCGTAACCATCAGCGATGGCAACCCGGCCGAGGCTTTCATCAAGGCAAAGTACCTCAGGTCACAGGGCAAGGTAGTAACGCTTGAGCCGGAAAACGGAACGAGACACGAGAGACGCCCGCTTCTTTTACCGATGCGGAGGTTCTCCAATGAGTAACACAAACGAAAACCCGCAAATGAACAACACAACCGAAGACCCGCAAATCAACAAAACAGAAGGGAGCCCGCACATGAATAAGTTAGTCGGAAGCCCCCTCATGAAAAAGATAGGCAAAGGCCCGCAAGTGAAAAAGCCAAGGCCCCTCAAGATTGCTGTTCCCAAAGGCGCGCTCTTTGCTGATTCCGTGAGGTTGCTGACACTTGCTGGCCTTGACACCACCGGCCTTGATGACCCGGGCAGGCAACTCATCATTGAGACAGAGGACTGCCGCTTTTTTATCGTTCGCCCCACCGATGTGCCCATCTTTGCCTCGCTCGGCGGCGTGGACTGCGCAATCTGCGGCCACGATTCGCTTGCCGAGCAAGAGCTGGATATGGTTGAGATGGTCGATCTTAAGTTTGGCGCCTGCAGGTTCATTGTGGCTGAGCCCAAGGATGCCAGCAACAAAGCTGAGGACCGCTATCAACGAAGAGGCGTAATGCGGGTTGCCACCAAGTATCCCACCATCACCCAGGCTTATTACGACAGCAAGGGCATTCAGGTGGAGATAGTAAAGCTTCATGGCAACATTGAGCTGGCCCCGTTTTGTGGCCTGGCTGACCGCGTGGTTGATATCACCGCCACCGGCGAAACCCTGCGGGAGAACAACCTGGTCATTGTGGACGAAGTGCTGGAATCCACCGCGCGCTTTGTGGGCAATACGGCCAGTGTGCGCACTGACGCACGCATCAGGGCCTTGGCAGAGCGCCTGGCAAGCCTGGTGTAAAATGACACGGGGTAAAACAACAAGATAGATTGCGATAAACGGAGGTAGCACATGCGAGTAGTGACCCTAGAGCAGGGCCAGGAACCAGGCAAGAGTATCATTGACCGAAAGGTCCTTTTTGACCCGGAGGTTGTTTCAACCGTTGCCGAAATCATCCAAACGGTAAGAGAGCAAGGCGACAGAGCCCTGATTGAATACTCCCGAAAATTTGATGGCACCATCCCGCGCACCTTTGAGGTGCCTGAAAAAGAGATTCAAAATGCCGCCAATGCAGCCAATCAAGATGTGGTCAAGGCCTTGCAAAAGGCAGGGCAAAGCATCCTGGACTTTCACGAGCGCCAAAAGCGCGAAGGCATGCTCATAACCCGTGCTGACGGCGCGCTCTTGGGCACCAAGGTAACGCCTCTCGACAGCGTGGGCATTTATGTTCCCGGAGGTAAGGCTTTCTACCCCTCCACGGTTTTGATGTGCGCGCTGCCGGCTCGCGTAGCGGGAGTGCGCCGCATTGTCATGGTCACTCCACCTGAAAAAAACGGTCACATCAACCCCGCATTGCTCGCAGCGGCTCAGATAGCTGGGGTCACCGAGGTCTACGCAGTGGGTGGCGCTCAGGCCATAGCTGCCCTGGCGTACGGCACCGAAAGCATTGAGCCGGTTGACAAGATCGTTGGCCCAGGCAATGCCTACGTGTCAGCAGCCAAGCGCGCCGTAAGCGGCGACGTGGGCATCGATATGATCGCTGGTCCTTCAGAGCTGGCCATCTTGGCCGACGACAGCTCAGAGCCGGCACTCCTGGCCCTGGATCTCATGGCTCAAGCAGAGCATGATCCTGATGCTGCCTGCTACTTAATTACCACCGAGGCAGAGCTGGTTGAGGATGTGCTTGAAGAGATAGAAGCATTCCTCGAAGACACGCCACGCAAAGAGATAACCAAAGAGGCGCTCGATAGAAACGGCATCATCTTTGTTGCCCCCGATCTTGCCACCGCACTGGGGGCCATTAACGCCCTTGCGCCTGAACACCTCGAAGTCCACACGGCCGACCCCCAAGACTACCTCGGCCTCATCGATAACGCCGGCGCAATATTCCTCGGCACCTGGAGTCCTTCGGCCGTGGGCGACTACGCCGCAGGAACCAATCACACTCTGCCAACCAGTGGAACAGCGCGGTTTTCAAGCCCGCTTTGCGTGGATGATTTCACCAAGTTCTCAAACATCATCTCGTACTCTTATTCGGCCCTTAAACAAGATGAGGAAACCATCCTCGTTTTGGCCGCAGCCGAGGGGCTTTGGGCTCACGGCAAATCGGTGAGGGCACGATTTGAACTCTTTGAAGAAGAAGGGGAGGAATGATTGAGATGAAAACTGTTCGCCCGGCTGCAGCGCACCTTAAGGATCTGCAACCGTACGATCCAAAATACCTGCCGGCGCGCGTGTATCTCAACGCAAACGAGAGCCCTTACGGCATGTCCGAGAAGGCGCGCGCAGAATTTTTGCGCATGTTAGCTGACGAGCCCATGCACCGCTATCCCGACCCGCTGGCCAAGGAGCTGCGCAAGGCGGTGGCCGATAAACTGGGCTTGGCCCCTGACAATATCGTAGTAGGCAATGGCGGCGACGAGCTGCTCTTCAACCTCTGCCTGGCCTATGGCGGCAGGGGCAGGAGCCTGCTCATTGCGCCGCCGACCTTTTCGGCCTATCAAACTGACGCCCTGCTCTCTTACACTACGCTGATAGAGGTACCCCGCGCTGCAACGGTGGACTCTGAGGGTGCGCTGGACTTCAGCATTGATGAAGCGGCAATCCTGGAATGCGTGAGCTCCGGGAATAATGACATTGTCATGCTGACCTCGCCCAATAATCCAACCGGCGACTGTCTTTCGCTGGAGTTCATCAGCGAGCTTTTGGCTGCTACCGATGCCGTGGTGCTTATAGATCAGGCCTATATTGAGTTTGCAGACCCCCGCTATGATGCCACCGCGCTGCTCAAGGATCACGCCAACCTGGCTATCTTGCGCACCTTCTCCAAGGCATATGGCTTAGCTGGCCTGCGTATTGCTTACGTGGCAGCTGGCAGAGAGATAACCGACGAGCTCTGCAAGGTGCGCCAGCCCTATTCGGTGGACAGCCTCTCAGCACTCGCTGCACTCGCTGCTCTTGCCGAAGATGCTGAGGTGCAACAGCAGGTAAAGAGCATTGTTGCTGAAAGGGAGCGCCTGACTCGCTTGCTGGGCCCAGAAGGCCTTGGCTTGCCTTTGACTAAAAGCGAGGCCAACTTCTTTCTTGTCAGAGTGCCTAATGCCCAAACGATCTGGCAGCGCCTCTACGACGAATACAGCATACTCGTCAGAGATCTCTCAGCCTTGCCCAGACTGGCAGATTGCCTTCGAGTCAGCATAGGAACCCCAGAAGAAAATGACGAGTTTATCCAGGCACTGAGTAAAGAGTTAAGAGTTAAGAGATAAGAGATAAGAGATAAGAGTTGATGCATGCCTGTCATCCTGAGCGAAGCGCGCAGCGCGCAGCCGAAGGATCCAGAGCACCAAGAAAGGGACACCATGATACCAGCCCCAAGAACCGCAACAATAGAACGCTCCACCAGCGAAACCAGCATAACGCTGAGTTTGAACCTGGACGGAAGCGGCAAGCAAAACATTGAAACCGGGGTGCCGTTCTTTGATCACATGCTCCACGCCATCAGCAAGCACGGACGCTTTGATCTCAACATCAAGGCAACCGGCGATCTGGAAGTAGACGCGCATCACACCGTAGAAGACGTAGGCATAGTGCTCGGCAAGGCCTTTGAGGAGGCCCTGGGAGACAAACGCGGCATCACCCGCTTTGGGCAGGCCGTCGTCCCTATGGATGAGTCTTTGGTGCTGGCAGCCGTGGACATTTCCGGCCGCGGACAGCTGCACTGGGATGCCCCGGTGCCCATAGAGTTCATCGGCAACTTTGACAGCTCGCTGTTCAAGGAGTTTCTCATTGCTTTTGCAACGGGCGCGGGGCTCACCCTGCACGTACGCAAGCTGGCAGGAGACAACGCCCACCACATAATTGAGGCCGCAGCAAAAGCCACCGCCCGCGCCCTGGCCGAGGCCGTAGCGCTCGACCAACGCGCTTTGCACAGCGTGCCCTCAACTAAAGGAAGCCTTTAGGAGAGTTAAGAGTTAAGAGTTAAGAGAGAAGAGGGAAGAGAGAAGAGAGAAGAGATGGAGTTATTTCCGGCGATAGACATATTAGATAACAAGGTTGTTAGGCTTAAGCAGGGTAAGTATGATGCTGTTACCGTCTACCACGACAACCCACTTGAGCAGGCTCAAATATTTGCAGGCGAAGGTGCAACCTGGGTGCATATCGTTGACCTGGAGGGTGCGCGCAGCGGCGTTCCCACGCAACTCAGCACCATAGCAACTATCGTCAAAGACACCGGCCTCAAGGTTGAGGTGGGTGGGGGAGTGCGCAGCCTCGCCACCATTGAGCAGCTCGCCGAGGCAGGCGCGAGCAGAATCGTGCTGGGTACCAGCCTTGCTCAAAACCCTGAGCTTGCCGCCGCGGCCGTAGAGCGCTACGGCGATTTGCTCTGCGCGGGCGTGGATGCCTTAAATGGCGAGGTAGCGGTTCAAGGCTGGCAAGAAGGCTCGGGGCAAAGTGCCGAGCAACTTGTGTTGAGCCTCAAGAACAAAGGCTACCGACACCTGGTCTACACCGACATCAATCGAGACGGCATGCAAACCGGCATTGACGCCGAGGCATATAAAAGCATTGCCGCCTCCGCCGGCTTTGCGGTCACAGCCTCCGGCGGCATCTCTACCCTTGAGGATATTCATGCCCTCGCAGAGCTCGGCACAGAGGTCATAGAGGCAATCATCGTGGGCAGGGCCATCTACGAACAGTCATTTACCGTTGCCCAGGCTTTGGCCGTGCTCAACAGTTATCGTTAAGAGGAGAGTCATGAACTACAAAAAGGTAATACCCTGCCTGGATGTCAAGAACGGAAGAGTCGTCAAAGGTATCAACTTTGTCAATCTAAGAGATGTGGGCGACCCCGTGGAGATGGCAGCCGTCTATGAGGAAGAAGGCGCAGACGAGGTAGTTTTCCTAGACATCAACGCCACGCACGAAGGCCGCGACACCACCATAGAGCTGGCCGCGCGAGCCGCAAACAAACTGCAAATTCCCTACATAGTTGGCGGAGGCTTTAGAGACCTCGCAGGCGCACGCGCCATGATTGAGGCGGGCGCCAACAAGATCTCGGTCAACTCCGCCGCCGTGAAGAACCCCGAGCTGCTCACTCAGCTGGCCAAGGAGTTTGGCTCCGAGGCAATCATCTGCGCCATCGACGGCAAACAGGCAGCACCTGGCCTGGACAAATGGACAGTCCTCATCAAAGGTGGCCGAGAAGATACCGGCATAGACGTAGTAGCCTGGGCAGAAGAGGCGGCAAAACGCGGTGCCGGCGAGATACTGCTCACCTCCCTTGACAGAGACGGCTCCAAAGACGGCTTTGACCTCGCCATGACCCGCGCGGTGGCCCGCGCCGTAGACATTCCCGTCACGGCAAGCGGAGGCGTTGGCAAACTGGAGCACTTTGCAGAGGGCATCCTTGAGGGCGAGGCCAGCGCAGTGCTGGCAGCCAGTGTCTTTCACTTTGGCGAATTCAGAATCAGAGAAGTCAAGGAATACCTCGCAAGCCAGGGCATTCCCGTAAAATTGAACTAAGGAGCACCATGAACACAGAAAACCTCGTATTTGACAGCAACGGGCTTATCCCGGCCATCGTACAGCAATTTGACACCAAGGAGGTGCTCATGCTTGCCTGGATGAACGCTGAGTCTGTTGAGCTCACTTTGAGCAGCAAAACCACCTGGTTTTGGAGCAGAAGCCGAAAGGAACTATGGAACAAAGGGGCAACAAGCGGCAACTTTCAAAGCGTGAAAGCGATATACTATGACTGCGATCAGGATTGTCTGCTCGTCCAAGTAGACAGCCCCGGTGTTGCGTGTCATACCGGCGAACGCAGTTGTTTTTATCGGCAGCTGTAATGCAAAGGAAACTCTTGCGGTATCTAATCAAATCACAGAAGAAGCCAGCAATCCAAATTCCTGCAACCGGGCAATGCCCGGAGATAACGGAGCGCAGGGATGGGTGAAGTCACCGCAAATGTCACCCCCGGCAATCTGGCCCAAACGCTCCAAACGCTCGCCCAGATAATTCATGAGCGGGCGAGCGCTGACCCCACCGAGTCGTATACCGCTCGGCTTTTACAGGGAGAGCTCGACCAGCTCCTCAAAAAGCTCGGTGAAGAATCAATCGAGCTGGTGATGGCGGTAAAAGACAGCAACCACAATCATATCCGCTACGAGGCAGCGGACCTGCTCTATCACCTGCTTGTGGTGCTTGAGCGCTGTGGAATAAGCCCGGAAGAACTGGCCGGCGAGCTAAACGCCCGCATGGTCTAACAACATATCACGCAAAGCCGGTGCCTATCATGCCGGCCTGATGATAGTAAAACAACGGAGAATAACGTGAACGAAGACCAATTACAAGAAAATGAAGACTCTTTTGAGGCCGGCGCTGGTCAACAAGACGAAGAAGCCTTTGAGCCTGAAGAATCAAACAGCGAGCCGCAAAACGGCGCCTCTTTGGAGGCTGAGCAGCCGGCAGCCCCAACGGAAGCAAGCGCTGCCGTTTTCCACCGCAATTTTAAGCCTATTTCAAAGGCAAAGCTCAAAAAAGCAAGACGTACAAGACGCGCCCTGATAACCGCAATCATCCTCCTCCTTATTGTGCTTGTAGGAGGAACAGCGGCAGGCGTGTATTACTACCTCAACTTTATCCAGACTGAGCCTGTTCATACCTATGACCCGGGCGGCATAGCAAATGAGGGAGATGCCTTTGACGACAGAGGCGTTGTTGAGGCTATGGAGGTGCCCAACCTTACGCAGATGTTTGGAAGAACGGCCGATGAGGTACTTACCTTGTTGGGCGCGGACTACAGCATCACCAAGGTAGATGCCAGCGTTGGTGGCGATCCAGACGACGAGGATTCACAGGCCAGCTCGGCCACAAAACAAATCATCACTATCAGCTACACGCCACAAGAGCAAGCTGATGTCTCGAGCCTGCGCCTAACGCAAAAGATTTACCTCAGCCTGGGCGAGCAGGGCACGGTTATTGAAGTGTACTTTGTCAGCTCTATGGATCTTCTCGACTTTCCGTTTACGAGCTTTGCCGACCTGGTAGCAACCAACGAATCGTTTGTCAGGGTGTTGACTCAGGCAGGGGTTCTTATTATGCCGGACATAACGTATACTGCTCCAAGCAGTGCAGAGTACACCGAGTTTGTCGATAAAGATGCCAATTTCTTGAAGATTAAGAAAGAAACCACAACTTGGGCAGGCAGCCTTGTGTCCGAGGTAGCGCCAAAGGATTTTGAGATTACCTTTACTTTTGATTATGGAGCAAGCGGAGTAGAAGACTCCCCGGACAAACTGCCCTTGCAGAGAACGGTCTACCTTAAGTTGAGCTAACTATGGCAGAGTACACCGCAGAAGATCAAGCTGACCTCGAAAGTGAGGAGCAGCCCGAGAAGGGCAATAAGACCTCAAAAGTCTTGCGCACCATCTTGGAGCTTGCAATTGCGTTTGCCCTTGCGGTAGGGCTCACGTGGCTTCTCAGAACCTTTGTTGTGGAGCCCTTTGAGGTTCCCACCGGGTCAATGGAAACCACCATCATGATTGACGACAAGCTTCTGGCAGAAAAAGTCAGTCTCAATTTTAATGCCGTAGAGCGAGGCGACATCGTCGTTTTTGCTGACAAGGTTGTGCCGGGACGCGTGCTGGTAAAGCGGGTCATCGCCACGGGCGGGCAGGTGGTGGACTTTAACAACGGACACGTATTAGTGGACGGAGTGCCGCTTTACGAACCCTATGTCAACGGCGCTATGACCTATCCGCTTGATCAGCATTTTGAGAACACCATTATCGACTATCCCTTCACGGTGCCCGAGGGCCATATCTGGGTGATGGGTGATAATCGCGAGAATTCAGCTGACAGCCGCTACTTTGGCTCTATCACCGAGACCTCAATATACGGCCGCGCTATCATGGTGTTTTGGCCTTTGGAGAACATTGGGCCGCTCTAGGCTTACTGCTGATTAAAGATCAAAACGGCTGCGCCCTCGATTTCATCGGTGTCACTTGATGCCTGCTCTCCGGCATGCCTGCCTACGCAGAGCACCGTTGTGATGATTGTGGTAACGATGGCTGCGACAAAGGCGATTGACCACAGGTCAAACATCACAATTGGCATGGACATGTTTTGGGTGAGCATGAAGAGCACTGCTGCCAGGGCAACTACCACCATTGATACAAGGTAGACCGGCATCCTGCGGAAGGGTGCCTCTTTGTATTCTGAGTCATCGACTTTGTCTTTGCGCTCACGAGCGTGAAGAACACGAACAGAAGCCACAAGCAGCAGCAAAGCACACAGTATCACCGCAATGAGACTAAAGAGCGACCAAAAGCCTGCGATGCCTTCAGGCGCGGTAAGCGGCACCGGCACGCCGAGTATGTCGAGCACCGTTATGCCTTGTGCTTGCGCTACTAGAGCTGCCTCGATTTGCTCGGTTGTAGGCGCAAACACACTGGGGCCAACAATGAGAGCAGGAGATATTACCGCAGCACTCAGATCATCTTCTGGCGTGACAGGCGTAGCGATGACTGTCTGTGCCTGCCAAACGGCATAGAGCCTCACGTCATCTCCAACAACGAGGCTGTCTCCGGGAGCGTAAACCGCTGTGTCAGCATCGGCACTGCGCGCCCATCCAATGAAGATATAACCCGTGCGAGCTAGGCTGCCGGGAGCTTGTACGGTTGCCGTGTCTCCGGGGCTGAACTCAGTGGTATCAACGGGCACCGAGCCGGCTGTGTTGCCATTGCCTACGTAGGTGATATTGAAGGTGGAGAGGGGAGCCGTAGGCGCCGTAGGTGTAACGGGAGGTACGGGCGGTGTCGGTGGCGTAGGCTCGGGCGTTGGTGTTGGATCAGGCGTAGGTGGCACCGGCGGAGTCGGCGGAGTCGGCGGAGTGGGTGGCGTAGGCGGAGTCGGTGGCGTAGGAGGCATGGGTGGAACAAACTCAGGGCTCCACACCGCAAAGAGCGTGGTGTTCTCCGTGATTACAAAGGTGGAGCCTTCTGTGTACTGGGCAAAAATTGCAGACGGATTGGTTGACCATCCGAGAAAGTCAAAGCCTTGCCTCGAGGTAAAGCCCTGCGCAAGCACCGTCACCGTGCTGCCGGAGAGATAGGGGCTGTTGGCATCAATTGGCGCACCGCTTCCCCCATTGGCGTGATACGTCACGGTATGAAAAACATCCACAACAACCGGTGTCCAGTTTGCCTTGAGTGTAACAGAGCCCACTACCCCAGCCGGTATGCTGAATGACGTGGTGGGCGTTGTGATGTTGGGCATGCTGGGATCTGCAAAGCGCACTGTCCAGCCGGTGAAGATATAACCATCCTTGGTTGGCTCAGCAATGCTAATGGGAAAGCTATCCTCTATGGTAAAAGAGGCAGGATTAGGATTATCAGGGTCAAAACTTGATCCCTCCAAACCTTTGAAATTGATGGGGTTTTGAGTAAGCGTCCACTTTGCATAGAGCGTAAGGTTATTGGCAAAAATAGGGAAGGAGCTGCCGGCAGGTAGAAGACCACTCACTGGTGCAGGAGACCTGACTCCCAAATCACCCGCAAAAAAATTTATATACTCGGCGCCAGCGTAATTGCCAACATGATAGTTTATTCTCTCTATCGCCAACATTAAGTCTAGCCCGTCTATTGCTCCATCTGCGTTGAGATCGCAGGCCGGATTGTATCGGGGATCTAGGGCATTTACCCCATACTGAATCAGATCCATAATCATCATAAAATCAAGACCGTCGACTCTCATATCGCCGTTGCTGTCTCCCCACCAGAGATTAAAAATCCCGTTATCAGCGGCACCAGGAGGAGCAAGTACCACCGGGTCAGCGCTGGCGGCACTGATGGTGACAGGCAGAGCCCTCACCAGATAACCGGGACGAGTGATGCAAAGGATATAGTCACCACAGGGAACGTCATACAGCGTAAATGTTCCCAGTCCGGGCGAATTAAGGGGAACCACTATGGTTGTGAGGTCTTGGTGTGCATGGTTTCCAAAAACGGGTCGCAGCTCAACGAAGATGGCGTGCTTATTCAAAAAGGACGCTCCAAGCCCCAGGTCATTGTAGACCACCGGAAACACAGAGCCGGTTACTGTCTTGGTTTTGATTTCCCAGCCTTCAAAGTCATAGCCGGTTTTAAGGAGACTGCCCTGGTCTTGAACAGTTACTGCCTGCGCAAGCGTGTAGGCGGTGGTATCCACAGGAGCTGTGCCGCTCGTTTGGCCATTGCTCACGTAGGATACTCTGAAAGTGGGCACAGAATTCATTGGGCTCAGGCTGCTGGACATAAGGCTCAGGGAAGGCACAGGCAAAATGCTCCCCGGGCTCGGTTCATCCGGTATGACCACCTGTTCGGTTTCAACAATCTCAGGATCTACCTCAAGCTCTTCTCCAACCCCAAGCGCTATTGCCGGAACCAGCGCAAAAACCAGCAAGGCCGCAATCAGCATGATGAAGGACTTGCGTACAAAGTCCCCGGTGCTGCGCTTTGAACTCTTTGAATTACCCCTAGAATTACTCATTACCCTATTCATAATCATTCCTCAAACCTTCTTATCCCCTAAAGAAGCTACCAGGCCCCCCACTGGCGCTTTTTTACCCTCTATCAAGTGAAAGATTTTCGCTTATTGCTACGTAGTCTATCGCGTTTAGATGACCAGCAACCATATTTCACAATATCTCCACATCCGCAATAAAACAAAGGGACAGGCCTCGGACCTGTCCCTTTGTTTTATTGCGGATGCAATGAGTAAACAAATGAGATTTATATGAGGAAGAGCATGGGGTTGACTGGAGTCAAATCCACTTCTATCTGTAGATGCAAGTGAGGCCCGGTGGAGTTTCCGGTTGAGCCAGAAAGGCAGATTACGTCGCCAGCGTTCACCGGTTGCCCGGGGGTCACAGCGAGGGCTGAGTTATGCATGTAGATGGAGCGTATTCCATTGCCATGAGCGATGATAACGTACACACCCATAGCGCCGCCTGTTCCGGCAGCTACTACGGTTCCGCCAGCTACCGCCAAAATCGGTGTTCCCGTGGGGCAGGCAAAATCTGTACCGTAATGAAAGCCATCAAAGCTTCGGGGGCCAAAATGACTTGAGATTGGCATAGGGGTAAAGAAGGGATATTGAATACCCAGAGCATAGAGACGTGCCAGCTGCTCTTCGGTTACGGGACCCGCGGGACCGGTAGCATAGGTAGCAGCAGCCTGTCTTGCTGCCTCAGCAGCAGCTTCTTCTTGGGCCAAGAGCTCGGCAGCTTCCTTCTCAAGAAGAACAATCTCAGCCATTAAGGCTTCTCCCGCTGCTATGGTATCGAGTCTGATTTGAGTGATTTCATCTTGCGTCTCGCGCGTGATGCGCTCTTGCTCGGTGTACTCGATGCGGGCAGCCTCAGCCTCAGCCTTTACTTCCTTGGTCTCTAAGACCAGGCGAGCGTCTTGCTCATTGACACGGTTAATCATGTCCATGACGTTGATGAAATCGTTAAATGACTTGGCACCAAACAAAACATCAAGGTAAGAGCCGTTCCCATTGCGATACATACTGGTGGCTCTCTCACCGAGCTGTTCTTGCAGCTCTGCTATGCGCTCTTTTGCAGCAGTTTCGCGGGCTTGGGCATCAAACATCTTTGCCTCAGCAAGGGCATGGGCAATCATCGCATTTTCTAAGTCTATGGTGAGCTGGTTGATTTCTGTTTGCAAGGCATCAAGGCGACGGAAAGCCTCATCAACTTCGGCTTGCTTTTCTGCAGAGGTTACGGCTAGCGCTTGATTAGGAGCCACCCAAAGAGCTGCCATCAAAAAAGTACTCGCTACTAAAAGAGCGGTAAGTAAAACACGAGTCAGGCCACTAAGTACCAGGCGCCTGCTGTTAATTACGTCCATGTGCACCATTTCTATTCAATTAACAGTTCTCAGAACCATTATTTCAATCATCCCCTATTCTATTGGTAATGGAAAATGATACCACTAAGGTGGTCATTTTGTCATGTGTTTGATGCCGGACTGTATCGCAGCTGTAGCGCTACTGTGTGGTGCAGTTTAGCCAGTTTGCGCACTAATCCCTCCAAACATCAGTGGAGATTGAGAATAATTGCGGTAGAATAGAAGAGCACGCACGTATGTGGTAGTGGGGCTGTAGCTCAGTTGGGAGAGCGCGTGGTTCGCAATCACGAGGCCAGGGGTTCGACCCCCCTCAGCTCCACCAGATACCATGCAACCTGACACCTTTTACGTTCCCCTGTCAGGTTCATCCCTCTGTCAACTCAGTACGAGAAGTTCGAGAGGGCGCTCCAATGAAGGGCGCATCGGCAAACAAACAACCAGGAGAGAAGATGGCATCAGAACTTGAGCAGATACCAGGAATTGGTACAAACATGGCAGAGCACCTTATCAAAGCTGGCTTCTCTACCATCGAGTCTCTCAAAGGGAAAGACCCGCAGGAGATATACCTTCGGGACTGCGCTGCCCAGAATAGCGAGGTTGACCGCTGCGCGCTCTATGCCTATCGCCTGGCTGTTCACTATGCTGACCACGATGGCGCTCTACCTCCAGGCAAAACCAACTGGTGGAACTGGAAAGACTAGAAAGTATAAACGGGGTCAGAAGATATGACCCGCTAGGGGCATCCTTTGGGATGCCCCAGTGTGGCATTGTTGCTTGAGAGAGACAAGCAGGAGAATAAGGCTGTATATCGAATGAAGCCCTATACATTGATACGCTCTAAACGTAAGACGCTGGCGCTTTGCGTTGACGGTGAGGGGCAGCTTGTTGTTAGGGCGCCGCTCAAGTTGGCGGAGAGGGACATTGAGGCTTTCATTGAAAAGAAGGCTCAGTGGATAGCCGCCAGGCAAAGGAGGATTGCAGAAGAGGCCGCTCGGTTCAAGGTATTTGAGCTTGTAGATGGCGAGAGCATTCTCTTGTTTGGCGAGCCGCATGTTGTTAATCGAGGTGATGTGACTAGGGTCACCGTTGTGGATGAACACATACTGGTGCCTCTAAGCATGACCCTTGAGGGTTTTGCCGGGTGGATGCGATTCATCAGCAAAAAGGTCATTAAAGAGCGGGTGGCATACTATGCCAAGCTCATGGGCGTTAGTCACTCAACAGTCAAGATTACCAGTGCCAGGCGGCGCTGGGGCTCATGCAGCGCAAAGAACACGCTCAACTTTTCATGGAGACTGGTGATGTGTCCCCGGTGGGTGATTGACTACGTGGTGGTCCACGAGCTTTGCCACGTAGCATTCAAAAACCACAGCCCTCAGTTCTGGGAATACGTAGCCACACAGATGCCCCATTACAAAGAGGCACGCAGCTGGCTTCGGAATAATCAAACGCTGATGGATGTTATCTAGGTAAGTGTTATCATTGGCAAAATACTGCTACCAATAATCGTACATGAAAGGGTGATTTTCTCATGACGATACCCACCTCTTGGAATGATTCAACACCTGGGCAACCAGGTCAGCCTGCAGAACCAGCTGGAGAGCCCTCGCCGGTTTATCCGCCGCCAGGGCAGGCATATCAGCAGCCCTTGCCGGTTTATCCGCCGCAGGGGCCGGCTTATCCGCCACCAGAACCAGCATACTCCCAGTCTTTCGGACAGCCCCTGCCAACCAATCCGCCACCCGGGCAGACTTACTCGCCACCCGGGCCGGCATATCAGCAGCCTTTCGG